>ERZ791922.866-NODE-866-length-14647-cov-1.847999_pt1 | contig 14647 bp, 13 predicted proteins | sample MGYA00510134_ERZ791922 | MGnify/ENA primary metagenome ERZ791922 (study PRJEB30046, sample SAMN00792101) | human gut metagenome | study: EMG produced TPA metagenomics assembly of the A metagenome-wide association study of gut microbiota in type 2...
CTTCCGTGAAGGCAGCTATGGACGTAGCGAACGAGTTTTTTGAGGACGAGCTGGACGTGCTGATATGCAACGCGGGGATCTCGGACTTCGGGCTCTTCACGGACTTCGACGAGGACCGCTGGAGTAACATGATCGAGACCAACCTGAACGGAGTCTACCGTTGCATCAGAGAGGTTCTCCCGGGCATGATCAGCAGGAAAAAAGGGAGCATCATCATAGTGTCTTCCATGTGGGGACAGGTTGGAGCGTCCTGCGAGGTTCCGTATTCAACGGCAAAAGCCGGACTCATCGGTTTAACGAAGGCGCTTGCAAAAGAGGTCGGCCCTTCCGGCATCCGTGTGAACTGCATCTGTCCGGGGCTCATAGACACCGACATGAACGCAGAGGTATCAAAGGAAGCTCAGGACGTCATAATCTACGACACGCCGCTTTCCCGGATCGGAAAGCCGGCCGATGTGGTGAAGGTCATGAAGTTTCTGGCTTCTGACCAGTCCGGATTCTTGACCGGTCAGGTCATCGGAGTAAACGGCGGACTGATCATGTAGGCAACACGGAAGACGCGGCTGACACGGATGACGTGACCAACGCGCCTGAGAGGAAGGATTTTTTATGAAAAACGGAAAATTCCCAAGGGAATACCAGATCAGGTCTTTTGAGACCAACACTACCGGCGGCCTGAAGCCCACCGTCATCCTGCAGTATCTGCAGGAGACCGCGGAGTTCCAGCTCAAGGTCCAGGACATGGATTACGTGGACATGTACACGAAGCTGCATAAGGCTTATGTTGTGAGCCGGATGTGCATCCAGATCCACAGACAGCTGCACAAATACGACGACGTAACCGTCCGCACCTGGACGAGCGACGACCGGGCGGCCAATTTTCCAAGATCCTTCGACGTCTACCGCGGCGACGAGCTCGCCATCACCGCATTCAGCAACTGGGCGCTCATCGATACCGACAGCAAGACTCTGGTAAAGAGGTCCGAGTACGACATATCCAACTACGCATGGGGCGAAAAGCAGGAGCTGGACATCCCGACCCGCTTCAAGATACCAAAGGACGTCGAGATGTCAAAAGCCGGGATCCATCACGTGGCCTACAACGACACCGACATCAACGGCCACATGAACAACGCCATGTACGCAGATGTCCTTTACAACTACGTTCCAGACCCGCGCAGCTGGGACATCACGTCCATGAACTTCCACTACAAACATGAGGCCCCGCTCGGCTCGGACATGGAGATCCACAAGAGCGAGCTTCTGCCGCCGGGAGACATGGATCCTCAGGCGGAGAAGATCATCTACTTCCAGACTTTTACAGGCGAAGGAAGATCGAACATCGAAGCCTGCTTCGGCCTGACAGCGAGGAAATAGTCCCTCGCCCTTCTCGCCGCGCTGACCTCCGGTGCCAGCGTTGTGCAGCATCCTCCCACGGCGGCGGCCCCCGCCCTGTAATAGCTCAAAGCATAGCTGTAGAATCCCTGCCAGGCCTCCGGGGCTCGCCAGGTCTTCGTCACCGGGTCGTAGACGCTTCCGTTGTTCGGGTAGGCGGCGACAGGCCTGTCGCCTTTTTCAACCATCTCACGGATCAGGGACTCTACGTACTGAGGCATGGTGCAATTCACGCCGATCATCTGGAGGTGCGGCCTGTCCCTCAGGGCCTCAGCGCAGTCGCCAATCTCCTGCCCTTCGCACGTCCTGTGCCCGTCCTGGCAGCTGAAGCTGATCCAGTACTCCAGGCCCTTTTCCTCGCAGATCTCCGATTGAATGAGGGCCTCCTCGAGAGATGGCACGGTCTCGCACAGGATCACGTCTGCGCCGCCCTCGTGGACCAGCCGAATCTGTGTCTCGTGAAAATCCTTCAGCTCGTCGCGGCTTATCCCGTAGTTGCCACGGTATTCGCTGCCGTCCGCCAGACAGGCGCCGTAAGGGCCTACTGATCCAAGGCAGAGCGGATACGCCCTGTCCTGGTGTTCTTCCTCGTTCCACCATTCATCACGGGCCTCCAGGAAAAGTCTTACGGCGTTTCGAATGGTGTCTTCGGCAGCCTTCCGGCTGAGTCCCTTTCTCATGAAGCCATCCACCGTCGCCTGGTAAGTACAGGTTATCCCGCAGTCGGCTCCGGCACGAAAATAGTATTTGTGCACTTCCTTTATCATCTCGGGGCTCTCCAGCAGCATCTTTGCCGTCCAGAGGCTGTCGTTTAGATCGCAGCCCATCTCCTCGAGAGCGCTGGACATGGAGCCGTCGATGACGAACCTGCCTGTCTCACTGAGAAGATTCTGTATTTTTCCAGCCATTATGGTCACTCCTTTATTCTCTACATTCTCATCATTCTCTTAACGCCATCACTCTTCCACCGGATACACCACCGGCGCCACTTCCTCCCCGGCCTCCTTCGCCGGCAGGAACCTGTACCAGAAGTCTCTGAAAAGCCTCATGATCTCCTTCTGCTTCAGTGCGATGAACAGCACTGTTATTATCACGTAGCATCCGGTAAGGATATCGGTCATGGCCCAGAGCTGAGCTGCCTCGATGTTGTATAAGACCACACAAGGGATCATGTAGTATATCATGTAGATCTTCGTGGCCACCTTGTTGACACCGGTATCCCCGAAAACGTAGTTAACGGATTTTTCGCAGCTGTAGTACATGCCGATTATAGTCGTCCAGGCAAAAACGGTTATTGCGAGTGCCAGGAACCAGCCTCCGATCCTGCCGTAGCTCACGGTGAACGCCACGGTGGTCAGGGAAGCGGAATCTACGCCCGGATAGTCGGTGTAGACATTCGTGAGTATCAGTGACAGGGCCGTCACCGAGCAGACCACGATCGTGTCCAGAAAGACCTCTCCCCAGCCCCAGGACGACTGGCGCACGGGGTGATCGGTCTTCGCGCTGGCGTGGGCGATCATGCCGTATCCCGTCCCCGCATCGTTGGAATACAGGCCGCGGGCAACTCCGTATCTGATGGCGTCGCGCACCGTTGCACCCGCAAAGCCGCCGACCCCCGCCATCGGAGTGAAAGCGCTTTTTACGATGAGCCAGAAGGCTTCCGGCACCTGGGTGATGTGTGTGAGCAGGATCCCGACACCGCCGAGGATGTAGAGCAGTGCCATGAAAGGTACCACCTTTTCCATGATCCCCGAGATCCGCTTGAGCCCGCCGAATATGGTTATGAAGCAGGTGACCCCCAGGACCGAGACGGCGATCTTCGGATCCAGATCAAAGGCCTGCTTCAGGGCGCCGGTGACGGACTCCGTCTGCACGCTGCAGGTCCACGGACCCAGGACGAAGCAGCAGATGGCGAGGATGAAAGCCCCTTTTTTCCAACCCAGGGCGTTCCGCATGACGAAGGACCTGTCGCACAGGAACTCGTCCATGGACTTCTTGTAGCGGACGCGATAGCGCTGACCAAGGATGATCTCGCAGGCTTTTATGGACATCCCGAAAAGTCCGGAGACCCACATCCAGAAGACCGCCCCCGGGCCTCCGGCTACCATGGCCGTAGCCACGCCCCCGATGTTGCCGACGCCGATGGTGTTCGCCATCGCTGTGCATGCCGCGGCGAAGCCCGACACGGTGCCGGCGCCCTCGCCCTTCCTGAACATCTTTCCATAAGTCTGCCGGAAGTGATACGGTATCCTGCGGAAGTTGTACATGAACCGGAACCTTATTGAAAGGAAGATACCGAGGCCCAGTATCAGCACCGTCATCCAGGTGCCCCACATGAAATTGGAAAAAGCTGTTAAAAAGTCTGTCATTTCGTCCTCTTAAGTCTCGAGTTTAAAAAAACGGCAGGAACCGCAAGGCTCCCACCGTGCAACTGTATTTTCTTTGAAAAGGGAATACGGATATGGCGTTTATTTATCCACGTCTACTACCCAGCCTTCAGGGCCTTCGATCTTGCCCATCTGGATGTCTACCAGGGTCTGTCTCAGCTTCATGAGGACAGGGCCGCCCTCTTCCATTCCGGTTGGAACTTCCAGGGTCTTGCCGTGCTCGTCGATCCTTCCCACAGGGGAGATGACTGCCGCGGTGCCGCACACGCCGACCTCGGCGAAATCAGGCAGCTCTTCCTTGTAGACCTCTCTCTGCTCCACTTCCATGCCCAGCATGTGCTCTGCGATGTACAGCAGGGATCTTCTGGTGATGGACGGAAGGATGGAATCCGACTTCGGAGTGACCAGCTTGCCGTCCTTCGTAACGAGAAGGATGTTAGCTCCGCCGGTCTCCTCCAGCTTGGTCCTTGTGCCCGGATCCAGGAAGAAGTTCTCGCTGTAGCCTTCCTTGTGCGCCTCCATAAGAGGATACATGGACATGGCGTAGTTCAGTCCGGCCTTGATGTGGCCTGTCCCTCTAGGAGCCGCTCTGTCGTAATCTGCGAATCTTACAACGATAGGCTTCACGCCGCCCTTGAAGTAGTTGCCTACAGGCATGGCGATGACTCTGAACATGAATTCAGATGCAGGCTCAACGGCGATCTCCGGGTTCATTCCGAACATGTATGGTCTCAGGTAGAGAGAACATCCCGTTCCGTACGGTCCGATCCAGTCCCTGTTCATCCTTGCAACGTCCTTGCACGCCTGAACAAAGCGATCCTTAGGGAAAGGAGCCATCATCATCCTCTCTGCGGAGTTGTACATTCTCTCGGCGTTCATGTCAGGGCGGAATACCACGGTCCTTCCGTCGACTGTCTCGTAGGCCTTAAGTCCCTCGAAGACCTGCTGGCAGTACTGGAGGACCTGAGCGCACTCGTTCAGAGTCACGTTAGGATCGGTGCTCATCTGGCCGCTGTCCCACTGTCCATCCTTATAACATGAAACAAATCTGTAGTCTGTCGGCTGGTATGCAAAAGGCATGTTGTCCCAGTCCAAGTTTTTCTTAGCCATATCCATATCTCCTTTTGTTATTATCAACAAAATTATTATTTGTTTTTATTGTCTAATCATAAACTCAATATTGCATTCCGTCAATAGCTATTAAGTTTCATAGCACAAAAAAACAGGACAAAATATAGAACAATCCACATTTCGTCCTGTTCGACATTATTCTACAGATCATCTTCGGACATTACTGCCCCGATCCGCCGCACCGGTCCGCGGACCGGATACTCTTTTTTCCAGATCAGTCCTCGTCATCGGCCAGAATGTCGGAGAGAGGTTTGCTCATCTCCTCCTTCAGGACAGCCTGGATCCTCCTCAGCTCCCTGTTGATCTTGCACTGCTTGTCCTTGGTGTTGTTAAGACATACGTGGTCTTCCTTGAGGCACATGTTCACGTACGGATCCTTCTCCATGACTACAAAAATGTCATACAGCGTTATATCGCTCAGACTCCGCGTCAGCATGTACCCGCCGGCATTGCCGCGCACGCTCTTGAGCAAGCCTCCCTGCTCAAGCTTTCTGGCCACCTTGTAGGCGATCGGCGCGGTGATGTGCTCGTCACCTACTATGCTGCTGATGCTGGTCGGTTTTTCTTCAGACATGTTCCTTATCAGCCTGAATGCATAATCAGTCTCTCTGTTAATAAGCATAAATCCTCGTTCACTCCTTCGTAAAAATAGGTATCGTTCAGCTTTCCGGAGGTTCGTTTCCTGAGGATCCCTGATCGAAACACGGGTAAGTCCACAGCTCAAACTGCTTCTCTATCTGTAAAAACTATACCCTAGCGATTGAGTAATATCAATTCCAATTCCACTAAAAACATAGAGTTTGAAAAAAAGCACATTTCCATGTTTTTGCACGAAAATTAATACTGTTTTTACATTTACTAATGTAGAATAGCAATATGGTATTTGAGGGGAGAAATTGAAAATGAAAAGAAAATTTACGAAGCTCGAGCGCAACTGGGTGCTCTACGACGTAGGTAATTCAGCCTTTACAATGATGGTGTCCACACTCATCCCGATCTACTTCGACGCCCTGGCTGGCGCAGGCGGCCTAAGTTCCGCAGACTATCTGGCCTACTGGGGATACGCGATCTCCATTTCCACACTTCTGGTGGTCTTCATCGGTCCGGTGTTCGGCACGATCTCAGACAATCGCGGCTTCAAAAAGCCCGTCTTCCTGACCTCCGTCATCTTCGGAGTGATCTGCTGCTTTTTCCTGGGCCTCCCGAAGAGCTGGCTGATGTTCCTGGTGCTCTTCGCCATCGCCCGGACGGCCTACAGCTCCAGCCTTGTTTTTTACGACTCTATGCTCATCGACGTCACCACCGAGGAACGCATGGACCGCATCTCCTCCAGCGGCTATGCCTGGGGCTACATCGGTAGCTGCATCCCGTTCATCGCATGTCTCGTGCTGGTGCTCAAGGCCGGCTCTCTGGGGCTTTCCTCTGAAAGGGCCATGGCCATCGCCTTCGTCATCACGGGCCTTTGGTGGCTCGTGTCAACCATCCCGCTGCTCAGGACATACGAGCAGAAGAACTACGTGGAAAAGGTGGAGCATCCTTTTTCCGAGAGTTTCCGGCGCATCGGCAGGACGATAATGAACGCCCGCAAAGAAAAGAAGGTCTTCATCTTCCTGCTTTCCTTCTTCTTCTACATCGACGGTGTCTACACGATCATCGACATGGCCACGGCATATGGCAAGGCCCTGGGGCTGAACAGCACCGGCCTTCTCCTGGCCCTGCTCCTCACCCAGTTCTTTCCCGTGCGCCATCCTGTTCGGCATTCTGTCCCAGAAATACAATGTAGAAAAGCTGATCCTCGTATGTATCCTCTCATACCTGGGCATCTCCATCTTCGCCTTCTTCCTGGCTCACCAGTGGCAGTTCTGGATGCTGGCGGTGTGGGTCGGAATGTTCCAGGGCGGCATTCAGGCGCTGTCCAGATCCTACTTCACTAAAATAGTCCCGGGGAGTTCTTCGGACTCTATGACATCTGCGGAAAAGGCGCCGCCATCCTCGGCACCACCATCGTCAGCGTCGTGTCCCAGTTCACCGGCAGCGTTAACAAGGGCGTCGGAATGATATCCATCATGTTCTTGCTCGGCATTTTCTTGTTCATAAAGGCATCGAAGACGCCGGGAAGAAACAGCAGATAATACAGCATATAAGATCACGTATCCGATATCAGGGCCGACTTCCCATGCACGGGGATCCGGCCTTTTATATTGCTTCGCATCTCGTTGTCCCACACGACGAAAAAGACCTTGCAGCTCATCTTCCTGAGCTTGCAAGGTCCTGCACCTGGTACCGCATACGGGAATCGAACCCATGATTCAGCCGTGAGAGGGCTGCGTCTTAACCTCTTGACCAATGCGGCATATTTTGTGTTCGTGTCGCGTGACAAGAGTTATTATACAGATGCATCAGGTGCATTGCAAGGAAAAAATCAAATTTCTGAAAAGTTTTTTTGCAGGGCATCCCGCGAGAGATTATTCAGCTGCGCCACGGCGCGATTGCCCGCCCCTGCACCGGAAAAAATCCAGCTTTCCCGCAAAATAGAACAGCATTTTTCTGTTATATTAAACATGTTGCGACCGGGACCCTACGTACCGGCCGCCGGGCGCCGCACCGCGACACCCGATCAGATAAAGTTTATTTTTTCTGGAGGTTCAAAATGGAAAAGCTGGAATTTGTAGATAGAAGAAACACCAACTCGTCCAAATGGGATGGGTTGAACAGACAATTCGGGAGAGACGGCCTCCACGCAATGTGGGTGGCCGACATGGATTTCAAGGTGCCTCAGTGCGTTAGAAAGGCTCTGGCCGACTACGTGGACCTCGGCGCCATGGGATACATGGCCGTTCCGGAGAGCTACTACGAGGCAGTGATGGACTGGGAAATGTCGGTCCACGGTTACGAGATAAAGCGCCGGTGGATGAGGTTTTCTCCTGGCGTCGTGGCCGCCTTCCACTGGGCCGTGCAGATCTTCACAGAGCCCGGAGACGCGGTGATCGTGAACACACCGGTGTACTATCCTTTTTTCCATGCGGTGACAAGCAACGGCCGTAAGCTCGTCAAGAGCGACCTGGTCAACGATAACGGCCGTTACTCCATAGACTTCGAGAAGTTCCGCAAGGATATCCAGAATAACGACGTGAAGCTATTCATCATGTGTTCACCTCACAATCCGGTAGGCAGGGTCTGGACCGCTGACGAGCTGCGGCAGCTCCTGAGCATCTGCCGCGAAAACAGCGTTCTGGTAGTTGCTGACGAGATACACCACGACCTCATCGCCCCGGGCACCGAATTCGTTCCTGCCCTCCAGTGCGGCGAGCCGGGCGAGTTCGACAGCATGGTGATCTCACTCACCGCGCCATCCAAGACTTTCAACCTGGCCGCCGGACAGAACTCCATCGTCACCATTCCTGAAGAAAACAACCGCCGCAGATGGGACGATTTTTCCGCCGGGATAAGCGTGAGCCAGGGTAACCCGTTCGGCTACATCGCCGCCGAGGCTGCATACAGAGGTGGCCGCGAATGGTACGAGGCTCTTATCCACCAGATCTACGACGTGAATTTCAACTACCTCAGAGAGCGCCTGTCGAAGGATCTCCCAGGCGCTATCGTGTCTGACCTCCAGGGCACCTACCTGGCGTGGATCGACATGAGAGGCGTGATGGATCCCGCTTCGGTCAAGGATGCAGTCCTGGAAAAGGGAAAGCTTGCCGTGGACTTCGGCGACTGGTTCGGGGGAGAGGAATTCGACGGTTTCGTGAGGATGAACCTGGCAGCCCCGCTGGAGTACGTGGAAAAAGGCGCCGACGCCCTGATCGCATCGGCGAGATAGCCAGCAAAGCAGTCAGCAAGGCGTTGAGCAAGACATTAAACAAGGCATAAAAACCGACAACGGCCGGCGGATATCCGCCGGCCATCGTCTTCAAATCAATTCTTTCACTGTAATATCAGCCAGGTCACCGGACCTTAGCGGCCTTCGCCGTGTGCACGATCTCTGCGGCCGCGCGTGCTGTCCTTCGTCAGCATCCCGGCGATCACTCCCTTAGGATCGAGGATCAGCAGCCTCACCACCCAAATCACCAATCCGAGCGCGACCACCGAGAGCCCGAGGAACGCATCGTTGAGCATGTCGGCAGGCGCCGGCGTGAAGTAGGCGGATCTGAGCTCCATGTATTCCACCACAGCGTCCACGAGCCACATCAAGGATGCGCCCCAGTACATCCAGCAGAGGATGCCGGTCTTCATCTTGTCATCGGGCATCCCCCTGTACCATCCGGCGGTGCTTATCACCGCCGCGAAAACCGTGATCAGCAGAGTCATAATATCTCTTTCCCCTCTTCTAGCTTTTTAACGCTCCTGTCGGCCAGCTTGCACATCGCAGCCCACACAAGGGTGACGATCACCGCCATACCAATGCCTGTAGTCGCCATCTCCCTGAGCATGACGCTTGTGGTCTCAGGCGTTGCGGCAGCCGTCAGGAACGGGAACCACGGCTCCACCTCTCCGTGCCATACGTGCTCAAAGGCCAGGAGCACGGAACCTCCGATCAGCAGGCGTGTGAGCCAGCGGAGCTTTTTGGAAAAAGGAATTTTACACTCTGCGGACTCGTGCGACACGGCCGCATCCCCTGCACTATCAAGCTTCAGCTCCTTTTCCTTTTTGCTCTGTGCCTTCTCTATAACCTTTACCACAACGGCCTCTGCCGCAGGTACTACAAAACATGCCATATCTTTTCCTCCTCGATCGTCTGATCGCAATTACTTCTCGGGATAACTTCCGGTATCAGCGGCCATTCCACTGGTCGACCTGCTCTCTGAGCCAGGATTCCCAGGCTTCGAATCCCTCGCCGGTCTTGGCGGATACAGGGAAGATCTGGATCTCCGGGTTTCTTTCCCGGGCAAACTCTTCGACCTTCTTCATGTCGAAATCGAAGTAAGGCAGGACATCTATCTTGTTGATGATCATTGCCTGGCACACCTGGAACATCAGAGGATATTTCAGCGGCTTGTCATGGCCTTCAGGGACCGACAGGATCGCCACATTTTTAACAGCACCTGTGTCGAACTCCGCCGGGCACACGAGATTCCCAACATTTTCCAGAAACACCAGGTCAAGCTCAGAAGCCCCGATCTCATCCAGGCCCTGTCTGGTCATCCCCGCATCCAGGTGGCACATTCCTCCCGTGTGGAGCTGAATGCTGGACACTCCCGTGTCTGCAATTGTTCTTGCATCCACGTCTCCGTCGATGTCGGCCTCCATCACTCCGATGGAATAGGAATCTTTAAGGTCCTTGATGGTCCTGCACAATGTGGTCGTTTTGCCGCTTCCCGGGGAAGACATCAGGTTCATAAGAAACGTCCTGTCTTCCTTGAGCTGCCGTCTTACCTTTTCGGCCTCCTGGTCATTGCTTGCGAACACGCTTTCCTTCAGTTCTATAACTCTTACGTTTTTCATCACCATCTACCTCGATCATTAACTTTCGCTGTCTGAGATCTCGATCTCATCGATTATGAACTCATTGCCCTGAAGGAGCCATGTGTTGGAACTGCCGCACTTCGGGCAGGTCTTGCCATGGGGGATGGCGTCGTAATCCTCTCCGCAGTCATCACAATGGTTGATGGCATGAACCGTGAGGACTTTCAGCTCGGCATTTTTCATCATGCTTTCCTTCTTGACAGCCCATTTCCAGCAGTCTTTAAGGTAACTCGGAATGACCGTAGATACCTGTCCGATGAGAAGTGTTACAGAGTCGATCTGGTCTGCCTTATTCTCTATGGCCACTTCCCTGGCTCTGTCTATTACGTTGAAAACCACTCCCAGCTCATGCATACTTGTTACCCCCTCGGTCATTACCTGTGGAATTTCACCTTAATGGCCTGCTTCAGCCCGTTCTTGATAGCCAGCTTCTTGGAATCCTCACATTTTTCCATTCTGGAGCAGTTCGGATTCTCTCTGTACAGGTGGATGGCATCGAAGGCGCATCTGGTCGTGCAAACTCCGCAACCCAGGCATCTGTTGGTATCTACGATGGAAGCTCCGCAGCCGAGGCATCTCGCCGTTTCCTTCTTGATCTGCTCTTCTGTGAATCCCGTCCTGTCGTCTCTGAACGTTCTCCTGAGGGCGTCATTGTAGCCAGGTCTCTGGCGAGGTGTATTGTCGAAGGTATCCCCATCGACCTTGATGTCCTTCTTATCCAGCTCGATGAACTCTCTCCTGTCTCTTCCGATGGTCAGGGTCGTGTGAGGCCTTACGTATCTGTGGATAGATACAGCGCCTTCCTTGCCTGCGGCAATCGCGTCAATGACGAACTTCTGTCCGGTCACCGCATCTCCGCCGGCGAATACTCCGTCCTCAGCAGTCTCGCAGGTCAAAGGATCTACGATGACAGTTCCGTTCCTGTTGAACTCGGCCTTCGTTCCCTTCAGCATGTCCTTCCACTGGATCTTCTGACCGATGCAATACAGGACGACATCTGCGTCTGCCACGATCTCCTGGCTTTTGTCGAACTTAGGATCGAAGCGTCCTTCTTCGTTCTTTACAGAGAGGCATTTAACGAACTTGATGGCCTTGCACTTTCCGTCTTCCTTGACGATCTCGGTCTGGCCCCATCCTGCGTGGATGGTAACTCCGTCTCTCTCTGTCTCTCCTCTGTCTTCAGGACCGCAAGGCATATATTCATAGGACTCGAGGCAGTACATGTCGACGCTATCTGCACCACACCTTACAGCTGCCCTGGCCACGTCACAGCCGATATTTCCTCCGCCGATGACGACTACTCTCCCCTTGAGCGTGCCTGTTCCGTCCAGATTCACCTTCCTGATGAAGTCGATGCCGGCCTGTACGCCTTCTGCATCGTCTCCAGGGATGCCCAGCTTTCCGCCGGACTGGAGGCCGATGGCAAGGTAAAACGCCTTGAATCCCTGTTCCTTCAGCTCAGGAATGGTCACGTCCGTTCCGACCTCGATGCCGCAGCGGAACTCCACTCCCAGCTCCTTGAGGATGTCTATCTCTGCCTGAACTACGTCCTTTTCAAGACGGAAGTTAGGGATGCCGTTCATCATCATTCCGCCGACTCTGGATTCCTTCTCGAATACCACCGGATGGTATCCAGTTACCGCCAGGTAGTAAGCACAGGAAAGTCCTGCAGGACCTCCGCCAATGATGGCGATCTTCTCGTCGAACTCGCCGTATACCTTCGGAACGATTTTTTCCGGGATGAACCTCGTCGCCGCATCCAGATCCTTCTGAGCGATGAAGCGCTTCACCTCGTCTATGGCAACCGCCTCGTCGATGGTGCCCCTGGTGCAGGCATCCTCGCATCTCCTGTTGCAGACTCTGCCGCATACAGCAGGGAAAGGGTTCTCTCTCTTGATCAGCTCGAGGGCCTCTGTATATTTTCCCTGGGCCGCCAGCTTCAGATATCCCTGTACGGCGATGTGGGCAGGACATGCGGTCTTGCACGGTGATGTGCCCGTGTCATAGCAGTTGATCCTGTTGGTGTTCCTGTAGTCGTAGTCCCATTTGTCCTTGCCCCACTTCTCCAGTGAAGGAAGGGATCTCATAGGATACTTCACTTCCGATCCGTCTTCTCTGCACAGCTTCTGTCCAAGTTTCACGGCTCCCGCCGGACATTTCTCCACGCATCGGCCGCAGGCAACGCATTTTTCTTTGTCTACTCTTGCTACATAGGCAGATCTGGAAAGGTTCGGCGTGTTGAACAGCTGAGATGATCTGAGTCCGTAGCAGACGTTGCTGTTGCAGTTGCAGATGGCGAAAATCTTTTCCTCGCCGTCGATATTTGTGATCTGATGGACGAAGCCGTTCTTCTCGGCCTTCTCGATTATGCGGAGAGCCTCCTCCTTTGTGACATAAGTGCCGCCCTTGTCCTGCTCTACCACGTAGTCGGCCAGGTCACCGAGAGCTATACACCAGTTTTCAGGATCGTCCCCGCAGTTGTCGTCATAAGTGCTCCTCGACATCCTGCACGAGCAAGGGCTGGCGGCATACTTTCCTTCGTATTTATCGAGCCAGTACGAAATGTGCTCCACGGACACCGACTCGTTCTCCATGTCGATGGCCTTTTCCACCGGGATCACGTGCATCCCGATGCCGCCGCCCCCTTCAGGTACCATGTGGGAGATAGGTCCCAGGGCCACCCTTGCCATCTGCTCGAAGAAACTGCCCATTTCAGGATGTTCCTGCATAAGAGCGTGGTTCATGTTCGTGAACTCGCCGACGCCCGGGATCAGCACAGGAAGGTTCCACCTCTTCTCGTGATCAGGATTCTTGCCATCGAGATTTTCCCAGTTGTACTCCAGAAGTCCCGTCCACGTCATGTGATCCAGCATCTTCTTCAGGTCTTCGTCGTTCTTTCCCGAAAGCTGTTTAAGCTGCTCGAAGGTCTTTGGGATCCTCACTCCCATCTTGCAGGCGAGTTCTGCTTCCTCATCTGTTGCTATCGCAGCCAGGCCCCAGTATTCATAGTCCTCCTTGGTGATCGGTGACAATCCCAGATGTTTCTTCACATCGTTGGTAAGCAGCTTTGCCAGCTTTGCTACAGGCTGCCTGATCGGTCCGTCATCGTTGACAAAATCAGGGACTTTTTTCATCATGCCCTCGTACTGCCGGTTTTTCTCTTCAGTTGCTCTGTCCATAGCACTCTCCATTTCAACAGATTTTTCAAATTACGTTAGAAAAATCACATTCATAAATACAGATGCACATCCGACTAGTCATATCTGAAGCATAATCGAGGCTAAAATTGTTTTCAATCGAACACACGAAAAATAAAGCCGTATTTTCCAGTTATTTCGTTGATTCTGATTTAATCAGAGAGTTGATAATAAAAAAACGAGCGGCATCACATTTCGCTATATGCCGCCCTCCTATACGAATAGCGCAAGGCGCTATTCACTTTTTTCATTTTCCATCTCCATGCCCTGCCGGAAAAGCTCTTCTCCTCTCCTGTATGCCTCCATGGCGCCATCAGTGTCACCGTCGTCTATGAGCCGGGTGAATTTCTTCAGCACATTGACAGCCCTGTCCATCCCGCAGAGCTTGATCCACTCGACCCACAGCGGTATGGATACATCATGAAAAGCGTTGTAGATCATCGGAAGTACTATGTCTCCGCTGAGGACCGCCACCTTCCTGTGATATCTGAAGAGCATCTCAGCGTATTCCTCTATCGTGCTGTCCCCCTCCACCATCCTCTTCAGGATGTCATCTGCGATCCTGTCCAGCACCGCGATATCCTCGTCGGTGTGGTTCTCCGCCAGCAGCTGTATGGATTTGCTCTCAATGGCCTCTCTGAAGATCAGGATAGACTTGATGATCTTTATGTCCAACTCGTTCCCCTGGGACCTGAGGATCGTGACCAGCGTATCCAGGTTTCCTGTCTCGTAATAATCCGCCACTTCGATCTTCTGCCGCGGGGTGATCTTGAGGAAGCCCTTCTTTTCCAGAGACTTCATACCCATGTTCACGGCGCTCTTGCTGATACCCGTATATTTCGCCAGCTCGCTCTCCGACGGCAGCCTCGTCCCCGGGCTGAGCTCCCCGGATAGTATCATCTCCAGGATCTGATCCTCAAACATCTGAGAGACCGTGACACTGCGAATAGACTGAAACTCCATTTCCGCCCTCCCATCCTCTCGGAAGTCCTAAAACTAACTCTTTCTGACCAATTGACAGTATTCTAACATATATGGATGTAAAGTTCCCGGTCATAATGCACTGTGATC
>ERZ791922.867-NODE-867-length-14631-cov-4.155461_pt1 | contig 14631 bp, 15 predicted proteins | sample MGYA00510134_ERZ791922 | MGnify/ENA primary metagenome ERZ791922 (study PRJEB30046, sample SAMN00792101) | human gut metagenome | study: EMG produced TPA metagenomics assembly of the A metagenome-wide association study of gut microbiota in type 2...
AAATACATAATCAATATATTTATTTTCATTATGTTTTTTATAATTCAAAACTTTCATTATCTGTTTGAATTGTTACAAGTATATCATTTTCTAAAATAGATGTTGTTCCATTAGGAACAATCGATTGATCTTTTCTTTGAATCATAATAATTAACTGATCTGATGGTAAAGAAATATCTTTAATAAGCTTATTTTTCCATCTATGAGATGAATGAATATGCGTTTCATCTAAACGAATATTTTCTCTATTTTCAAATGTCTTTGCTACAAGAACAAGTAAATCGCCTTCCAATATTTCCGTATCTCCATTAGGAATAATAGTTTGACGATTCCTTGCAATAAGAATTACTAATAAATCATGAGCATAATTAATATCTTTTAACTTTTTATTTCTAAACTGATGATTTTTATCAATCTTCATTTTTACAAAACTAATATCATTATTTTCTTGATAATCATTAAAAGTACGTAAAATATCAACCTGATGATTAATCATATGACATTTTTTAGATATCCATGGCAGTAATGACCCTTGAATAGAAAGAGAAAAAAGAACAATACAAAACACAAGATTAAAAAGATCAAAAGGTAAATCAACTTGATAAAGAACAGCATATATAGCAAAAACAATCGATGCAACACCTCTTAACCCTGCCCACGATACAACAAAAATTTGTTTTAATGGTGAACGAAATATCCCAAGTAAAAAAGCAATCGATAAAGGACGGGCAACAAAAGTTAAAAATAACATAATCAATACAGCAGGAACAATAACTTCTGGAAGTTCTAAAGGAGTCACTAGCAATCCCAATAAAAAGAAGATTAAAACTTGTGCCATTTTTGTCAATGTTTCATAAAAATGAACCATGTCTTTTTTATGAGGAATATAGCTATTACCCAAAATAATCCCACAAATATAAACACTCAAATATCCATTTCCACCTATCAAATTAGCTAAAGCATATGAAATAATACTACTTGCAAAAATAATTACTGTATGTTCATAACTTTCATTAACTTTAATCCGATTCAAAATAGTAATAGTGATTTTTCCAAGACAAAAACCACATAAAATCCCAAAAACAATTTGTTGAAAAATCATAACTGGTAAAGAAACACTTTTTCCTGTCATCAACATGATAACAGAAATTGTTAACATATAAGAAACAGGATCATTAGAACCCGACTCTATTTCTAACAATGAATCAGTTCCATATTTCAAAGACAAATGGCGAGAACGTAAAATATTAAATACTGAAGTAGCATCAGTTGATGAAATCACTGAACCAATTAATAAACTTTGTAACCAAGTTAAATCCAAAACATAATAAACAAATCCCGCAACAATTAAAGCCGTTAACAAAACCCCAAAACTCGATAATATAATCGATTTTACAATTACCGGTTTAGCAACACTTAAATTAGTGCCAAATCCGCCAAAAAACATAATAAAAATCAAACTTGTTGAACATATTATTTCTGCAATTTGATAATCATTAAAAACTACTCCCAAAATTCCATTTTCACCTAACAACATTCCTAGAAGAATAAAAAACAAAAGAGAAGGAATCGCTACTTTATCTAAAAAACGATTAAGTAAAATACATATAAGAATAACACATCCAATTAATACCAAATATAAATCCATTTCATCAGCTCCTTAGTTAGATAATTATAACATATTAACTAATCAAACACTAATACTAATAAAAAAGAAGAATTAATTTTATTGATAAATTCAATAATTTTAATTCTTCTTTACTTTATAACCATTACTTTTCTTTATATCCAATTATGTTTCATACAAACATTATATATTCCATCATTAACATTACTATCAGTAACTTCGCTGGCAATCTTTTTCAATTCATCACAAGCATTACCCATTGCAATAGAATACCAATCTCCTTGAAACATATCAATATCATTGTAATCATCACCAAAAACAACTACATCTTTAATTTCACCTTGAAGATAATCAATCATACCTTCAATTCCTTTTCTTTTTTCATCAGGTTGAAACATTAAATATTCTTTTTCAAATCTTAAATGACCTACTGTATCTTTTAAAGTTAAAAGATATTCTTGATCTTGAGGAATAGAAATATACATTTTATAAATATCATTAAACTTAGAAAAATCATAATTAGAATCAAAATAATACGTTGATGGTTCTTTTCTAAAACCAGCCTGCTTCAAAAAAAGAAAATCTTTTCCATACACTTCATTATTATCATATGGTGCAACAAGTACTCCATAGCCAAGTTGATTTGCTTGTTCAATCACAGCTAAACATTTTTGAAAATCTAATGGTGCATTTTTAACAAGCTGTTCATTAACAACAAGGCCATGTCCACCATTGCATACCATATTTTTTAAACCAATTTCACGCATAAAATTAATAGCTTTATAATGAGCTCTGCCAGTGGCAATTACCACAAAATGTCCATTATCTTGAAGTTTTTTTAATGCTTTTAAAGCCGATGGAACAACTTTGTTTGTTTTTTTATCTGTCAATGTTCCATCGATATCAAAAAAGAAATATTTTTTATTCATATTATTCAAATGGGTAAATCATACCCCATTGTTTTCTAATTTCAGTTAATGTTGCCATAACATCACGGATATATTGAAGATTTTCTTGTCCACCATTATTTAAAATATAATCTTGCATATCTAAAACTTCATAATCTAATGCTTTAGCAGTTTCTCCAAGTTCAATTGTTTCTACATGTCCATCACTTGTATACGTAATTGTAGCTACATCACCTCGAGGATAATTATTTACCTCAATATACCCTAATTCACCAGCTACAACTCCACGTTTTGGTTGTTTTGCTCTCATTGTTAATGCCATAACTGCCATTTGTCCTTCTGGATTTCGTAAAATGATTCCTGATGTTTCATCAACACCTGTTTCAAAATAATTGGCTGTTGTTAAAACTGTATTAGGTTTACTTTTCATAAAATATCTAGCAAAACTTGTTGCATAAACTCCAATATCTAACAATGCTCCTCCTGCTAATTCTTTAGAAAAGAAACGATTTGTAACATCATATTCCTTACAACTTCCAAAATTAACTTGAACCATTTTTACTTCACCAATTACACCACTATCAACAATCTCTTTCAATTTTTTAAATAATGGCATATGGAATAAAGTAACCCCATCACAAATCACTAAATTCTTTTCTTTTGCAATAGCAACCGCTTCTTCCAACTGCGAATCATTTACAGTAATAGCTTTTTCACAAAAAACATGTTTTCCTGCCTTTAATGACTGTACCAAGAAACGATAATGTAAATTATGTGGTGTAGCAATATAAACAATATCCACATTTTCATCAGCAATCATTTCATCTGCACTACCATAAGCTTTTTGTACTCCAAAACGTTTTGCATATTTTTTAGCTGCTTCTAAAGTCGTATCACATACAGCATATATTTCACCATTAACACGATTTAAAGCTTCTGCCATTTCTGTTGCAATCCAACCAGTTCCTAAAATACCCCAATTTAATTTTTTCATCATATTGTCTCCTTTTAAAACTTACGAATATATCCATCATCATCAATTGACAAAACAAAATTCACTTTACCTACAAATAATGATGTGTCAACAATTCCAGTAATCTTTTTTAAATTATTATCTAATTCTTGAATATCTTCAACATTTTTAAATTTAGCTTCCATAATAAACATTCCATGGTCACTTATAGTATAACCATCTTTAGCTTTACTTTGACGCATTGAAACAATAGCACCTAATTTTTCTAATTCTTTTTGTACATATTTTATACTTTCAGGAATTATTTCAATTGTTATAGCATGATCAAAAGGTAATTTTTCAAATACTTTTGATTCATCTACTAATAATACATAATCATCAGCCATTGAAGCAATAATTTTTTCTTTTGTATGAATTGCTCCACCTGATTTCAATGCATTTAATTTTAAATCAACTTCATCACAACCATCAAAGGCAATATCTACATGGTCAACTGACCATGTAGGTACTACACAAAGTTGATGTTTTAAACATAACATTGCTGTTTGATAAGATGGTGTTACAATTTTTATATCTAAATTTTTTTTAGCTAAAAATTCTACTAAATAAGCAATTGTACTACCACCACCTAAACCAACAATACTATGATCTTTAATATATTTCAATGCTTCTAAAGCACATTTTTCTTTTAAATTATTCATTATTTTTTAATTTCCTTTCAATGTTTTTTTTAAAATAGAAAGAACTAAACATCCAGCGATAGCTCCAATTAAAATAGCAAGAGCATACATTAATGGATTACCGATTGTAGGTAAAACAAAGATACCACCATGAGGTGCTCTTAATGTACATCCAAAAAACATTGATAAAGCGCCTGCTACTGCACTTCCTACAATACATGAAGGAATAACTTTTAAAGGATCTTTAGCAGCAAAAGGAATTGCGCCTTCAGAAATAAATGCTAATCCCATTACATAATTAACTAATCCTGAATTGCGTTCATCTTTTGTCCATCTATTTTTAAAGAATGTTGTACTTAAAGCAATTGCTAGAGGAGGAATCATTCCACCAGCCATAACAGCTGCCATTATTTCAAAGTTTCCTTCTGCAAGCTGTGATGTTGCAAACACATAAGATGCTTTATTAATAGGTCCACCCATATCTGTTGATTGCATTCCAGCAACAATCATTCCTAATAATACCTTACTTGTACCACCCATTCCATTTAAAAACCCATTTAATGCATCATTAATCGCTCCAACAAACGGATTAATAAATGTTGTTATAACTGAAACTAATAAAATTCCAATAACCGGATACAACAAAATTGGTTTAATTCCTTCTAAAGCCTAAGGCAATTTAGAAAACACTTTCTTTAAGCCAATAACCAAATAACCACCTACAAAACCTGCAAGTAACGCTCCTAAAAATCCAGCATTAACATCGCCTCCAGCAGGATTAGTAAATGTACATCCCATCTTGACAACCATTCCTCCGATAAATCCTACAGCAAGACCTGGACGATCAGCAATACTATAAGAAATATAACCGGCTAAAACTGGTAACATTAAACCAAATGCTTGTTCACCAATGGTTTTTAAATAGGCTGCAAGTGGCGTATTTTTTCCAAAATTAGCAGGATCAATAGAATAATCATCAAATAAGAAAGCAAGTGCAATTAAAATCCCACCACCAATAACAAATGACAACATATGACTAACACCATTCATTAAATGTTTATAAATAGAACGTCCTACACCTTCACTATTTTCCACTGTTTCTACAGTTGAACCATCATGATGATATATTGGTACTTGATGATCGATTACTTTTCGAATCAATTCCTCAGGTTTTTGAATTCCTTGAGTAACACTAACTGATAAAACTGGTTTACCATCAAAACGAGCCATTTCTACATTTTTATCAGCTGCAATAATAATTCCCTCACAATCTTCAATTTCTTTAGCTGTTAATACATTTTTTTCTTGAGCATCTTTTTTTGCTTCTTCTTGATTAATTATTTCAATAAATTGCTCAGCACTTTTAGCATTCATCAATTCATTTCTAAATTCTTCATTCATAAGTAATGTAGATAATTTAGCTAAAGCTTGTAAATGAATACTTCCACCGTCTTGTGGAGCAGCAATCATAAAACATAAATATACTGGCTTTTCATCAAGCGAATTATAATCAACACCATTTTGAATAGTCATTGCTGCTAAACCTGCTTTTTTTTTACAGTAGCAACTTGGGCATGAGGAATTGCAATTCCATCACCAATTCCAGTTGTACTTAAAGCTTCACGTGCTAAAATTCCTTTTTTATATTCAGATTTATCACTAATTTTTCTGGATTCATACATTAGATCAATTAACTTATCAATAGTTTCATCCTTAGAAGAAACATTGACATTTAAAGCAATACTTTTTACATCTAACAACTCTGTAATCTTCATTTTTCCTTATAATTGTTTAATTAATTCATTTATTTTTTCTTTAGTTGCTAAACCATGACTAAATGCAGTTGCTCCCCCTGAAGCAGTTGCTAATTTTAAAATTTGAGAGTAATCCATATCTAAAAGACATCCAGCAACAAATCCAGCAACCATTGAATCTCCAGCTCCTACTGAATTTTTAACTATTCCCTGACATACACCTAAACGATGTTTTTTACCTGTTTCGTCAATTAACAATGAGCCATCTTTTGCCATTGAAATCAATACATTTTTTGCTCCCATACTTTGAAGTTTTCTAGCATAATATTCAATATCTTCAATTGATTTAAGTTCAACATTAAAAATTTCTGCTAATTCATGATTATTAGGTTTAATTAAAAATGGCTGATATTTTAAAGTCTTAATTAATAACTCACCAGTTGCATCAACAACAGTTTTTACTTGTTTATCCTTTAATTTTTCTAAAATATCACAATATATTGTCTTAGATACTGTTGATGGAACACTACCTGATAATATTAAAATATCTCCTGATTGTAATTGATTTAAACTTTCAAATAATCTTGCAATATCATTTTGTTCAATTACTGGTCCCATTCCATTCAATTCAGTTTCTTGATCACTATGTATCTTTACATTAATTCTTGTCATCCCTTTTTCAACACAAATAAAATTTGTATTCAATTTTAAATCTTCATTTACTCCCCGCTGCAATTCATCACCTGTAAAGCCTGCTATAAAACCTAAGCATGTACTTTTAAAACCTAATTCCTTTAAAACTACTGAAACATTGATTCCCTTACCACCATAAAAAATATGTTCATCTTCACTTCGATTAACTTGCCCTAATTTAAATGATGGTAAATCAACAACATAATCTAATGCTGGATTCATTGTCATTGTGTATATCATCTTCATACTCTCCTTTTCTATGAAATTTCTTTTCACAAGAATAATATATCATGATATATTATTTTCGTCAATATATTTATATGAAATTTTATTTCATTAAATTCTAAAAAAATAAACTTTAAAAATTAAAGTTTATCACCTGCTATCTTATTTTCATGTTTTGCAATATTAACATATGCCTGTTCATTCATTGAAGTTAAAAATAAATAAAGAATTTCAATCACAGCAGTTGCTGTAACTCTAGAAAAACAATATCCATCAAGAAATAATTTTTCACGAGTTGCAGTAGTAATATGATAATCACTAACACTAGCAACTGTCGATTCTTCATTATTAGTAATTGAAATCGTCGTCGCCCCTTGTTCTTTAGCAGTTTCTAAAGATATTACAACACTAGATGATTCTCCTGAATTAGAAATTGCAATAACTACATCATCTTTAGTTAAATTACAAATATATCCAATCTGTGTTTCCCAAATTGTTGATGATAATGCTAATTTTCCAATCTGATTAAATTTAAATGCTCCATCAATAGCTACTGGTATCGTATTGCCAACAGCAACAAAAACAACACTTCTTGCTTTGGCAATAATTTCTAAGATATTTTTAAAATTTTCAATATTAAGCATTGAAATCGTCTGTTTTAGCTCTTCAACTTTATTTGCTAAAATATTTTGTAGAGATTGTTCAATATCATCAATTGATATACGATTAGAAACCTCATCATTACTTAAATTCGATTCAACCATCTCTTTAGCAAGAGAAATTTTTAAATGATGAAATCCTTTAACCCCAATCTTTTTACAAAAACGTGAAACTGAAGCTTCACTTGAACCACTTGCACTTGCTAACTGCCCTACTGTCATTTCTACAACTTTGTCATAATTATTAATAATATATTTCGCTATCTTTTTTTCTGAATCAAAAAAACTATCAAAAGATGAACAAATCGTATCCATAACTGTTTTTTTCATACACATACACTCCTATAAATCATAATTTTATAAATTCTTATTTCATGAATATAATTTTCATACACTTATCATAAGCTAAAATAAAAAAAATCTCAAGAATCTTTAACACAGATAATATTTAAAAAATAAAAAGACAATGAGTTCATTGCCTTTTCAATAATTCATATTTAATCTATTTCACTATACTTAACATCATTAATACAATAATTATTTTTTTTATTTAAATAATAATTTACAATTTTAGAAATTATCATTACAACAACAATACCAATAACCACATTTATGCACACATATTTAAACAACTTTAAAGTTAATGGTGCCAATTCTAACCAATTCCAGAATATCATAGTTGCAATAATAAAACCAATCACATCTAAAACCAAAACAATAGCTCGATATAAATTCAATGGTGAATAAATACGATAAATCATATGAATAGATAAAAATGATGCTGAAAAATATAAAACAGTAAATACCTCAGATAAATTTAATGACAATTGATCCGCTAATAACTTCAATCCAATGACACTTAAAACAATTGCTAATGCATTAGGTAAAGAATACCTTAAAACATATCTACCAATTGATTCTTTTTGTTTATCAATATTCTTTTCAAATAAAATCATAAAAGATGGAAAACCAGATACAAAATTATCCATCAAAGTCATTTGAAAAGGAATAAAAGGATATGGGATATTTAAAATAATAATCGAAATAGAAATCAAAATAGTATAAATCGTTTTTAAATAATACATAGAAGCTGATCTAGTGACATTATTTATATCTAATCTTCCTTCTCTTACAACATCAATTAATGTTTTTAACCTTCCATCAATCATTACAAATTGAGCAATTTGTTTTGCGGCATCAGATCCTGATCCCATAGCAATCGATACATCAGCATCTTTTAATGCTAATACATCATTTACACCATCACCAGTCATTGCTACTTTTTGACCATGTTGCTTTAAAATCTTGATCATCTTATGTTTTTGATAGGGTGTTGCCCTTCCAATTACGTTATAATTTAATATTGCCTCTTCTAATTGTTTATCGGTTTCTAATTTAGTTGCATCTATATAACAATCACTTGCTTCAATTCCGGCCTGTTTAGAAAGAGCACTAACTGTTACTGGATTATCTCCAGAAATGACTTTTACTTCTACATCATTATTTTTGAAAAATTGAATTGTTTCATAAGCATCATCTCTTAAAGGGTCTTCTATAACAATACAAGCAAGAGGAATAGCTAATTTTAAATTATCTTGAAATGTATCAAAATCATGATAATGAGCAACTAATAATACTCTTGCTCCACTCTTTTTAGCTAATTCTGCTTGAGGTGGCAATTTAAGTTCTGGAATAATAAATTCACCAGCTCCAACAATGATTGTTCCGATATTTTCTAATTCTAATGCACTCCATTTTCTTGCTGAAGAAAATGAAACTCTTCTCAATGTTTTATATTTACTCTTACTTTTAAAATATTGAGATAATGTTTGTGATGTAGCATTATTATCTAAACTACCTTCTACAAAAGAAGCCATAATTTCATCTATTTGATAAGGTAAATCATAATCAAAAGAATAAACATCTTTTACCTTCATTTTCCCTTGTGTCAATGTTCCTGTTTTATCCAAACAAAGAACATCAACATGTGATAATGTTTCAATACTAAACATTTCTTGTACAAGCACTTTTTGTTGTCCTAATCTTACAACACTAGCCATCAATGCTATACTTGTAAGTAAAACTAAACCCACTGGTAACATCCCAAGTAGAGCAGTTGAATTATTTACTATTACTGTATATAAATCTTCTTGACGAATAACATATGATTGAAAAAGTAAAATAATACTTAGAGGCACAACCAAAAAGCTAGTCATTTTTGTTACTTTCGTAAAAAATTTAATCAAATCCGATTGCACTGGTTCACGTTTTCTTGCTTCATTAGCAATTTTAGCTGCATAATTATCAACTCCAATATGCTCAACTTCACCATAACATGCACCAGAGATAATAAAACTTCCTGATAACAAATGATCACCTGCTTTTTTTAATACAGGATCAGCCTCACCAGTTAAAAGCGATTCATCTACTTCTACATCATTATCTAAAATAACACAATCTGCCGGTATTTGATTCCCAGTTTCTAAATAAATATAATCCCCTAAAACAATCTCTTCATTATCAATCGATAAAACAACGCCATCTCGTAATACTTTTGTTTTAGGAGAAATAATTAAATTTAGTTTTGCAACCATATTTCTAGATTTAATCTCTTGAGATATTCTAATAACAACATTAGAAGTTACCAAAACAATAAAAAACATACTTGTCCATGCTTTTACTGATGCTAATGCACAAGCAATGATAAAATTATAAATATTGAATAAATTAAAAACATGTTCACAAATTATTTGTTTATAACTCTTAACCAAAGGTTTTGGTAATGTATTAACTTGTCCTTCTTGAATTCGTTTTAGAACTTCCTGATTTGTCAATCCTTTCATAATTTCACACCTCATTAATATTAGTAACGTTATATTCCCTTTCAACAAAATAAGTTTATTTTGCAATTTTTCTATTATCATTATAAAAAATAAAATCTAGAAAATTCTATAATATATTCTTAAATATTTCTAAACTATTATCTTAAACACAATGCATTTTAACAACGTTCTTGAATTGTTACAAATATTGAATCGCCACATTCCTTATTCAATTTTTTACGTATATCTTTACGCACACCAATAATATAACAAACTGAACCATCATCATTTTTAATTCCCATATTTACAATACTACCATCATAAACTATACCATCAAACGTTGCACGTACTTTTACTCGTCCTTTACCAAATTCTTTTTTTATATCATAAGGAAAACGCACATAAGCTCCATTTACATCAGGCACTGCTTCAATTATAGCATTAAATTCATATATCTTATTATTCATAACTTTCTCCATTATCATCTTTATTTTCATCATTAACCAAAAAAATTTGATTTAAATTAATTAAACAAGTAATATTCATAATATTTCATATTTTTTAATATCTTCTCTTATATAGTTTAACCAAAGTATAAAAAAAGAGTCATGCATAAAATGACAATATCAATATATCATATATTAATAACTCTTTTTATTGTTATTTTTCTTTAATATGTTCAATTGATTTAGCGAGTACCTCATGAACGTGCGCATCATCTAATGAATAAATAACCGTTTTTCCTTCTTTTCTTGATTTAATTAATTTAGATACTCTAAGTGTTTTTAACTGATGCGAAACTGCTGATTTAGTCATATTTAATACATTCGCTAAATCAGAAACACACATCTCACTTTGTTGTAATGACATTAATAGCTGTAATCTAGTACTATCTCCCATTATTTTAAAAAAGTCGGATAAATCCATAATGTCATCAAATGCAGGCATATTATCTTTAACTTGTTGAACAAGTTCAATATTTTTAGGTTTACAGTCACAATGATTTTCTAACATAGATTCTCCTTTCAAGTGTATTATAATGCTTATATTATAATTGAAAAATCAAACTATTGTCAAATATACATAATATCCAAAAATAACTTGACAGTTGAACAACTAATAAACTATAATTAGATTGTAAGTTGAACATATATTCAATTATTCAAATTATTATGGAGGTTAAAAAAATGAAAAAAACTTATAAAATTGATGTAGATTGTGCAAATTGTGCAAATAAAATGGAATATGCTACAAAAGCTACTGAAGGAGTTAAAAATGCAGTTGTTAATTTCATGACATTAAAAATGACAGTAGAATTTGAAGAAGGAGTTAATCCAAAAGAAATTATGCAAGAGGTTTTAAAAAATTGTAAAAAAGTTGAAGATGATTGTGAAATTTTTCTTTAAAGGTGGAATAAAAAATGAATAAAAAACAAAAAAAGATGCTAATACGTATCATAATTGCTTTTATTTTATTTATTGCTTTAAGAATTTTAACTTTAAATGATTTTTATGAAACTATTTTATTTTTAATAACTTATTTTATTATAGGTTATGATATTTTAAAAAAAGCTATTAAAGGCATCTTAAATCGTCAAGTTTTTGATGAAAATTTCTTAATGGCAATAGCTACAATTGGAGCAATTGCTTTAGGAGAATATAGTGAAGGAACAGCTGTAATGCTTTTTTATCAAATTGGTGAATGGTTTCAAAGCTATGCTGTTGGAAAAAGCCGAAGAAATATTAGTGAATTAATGGATATTCGTCCTGATTATGCTAATATCGAAGATGATTATGGTAACATAGTTCAAGTTGATCCTGATGAAGTAGAAATTGGTTCTATTATTATTGTAAAACCTGGTGAAAAAATTCCTATTGATGGAAAAATCATCGAAGGAACATCATCATTAAATACAAGTGCATTAACTGGAGAAAGTTTACCACAAGAAGTAACTACAAACGATGAAGTTATTAGTGGTTGTATTAATATAACAGGTTTATTAAAAATTAAAACTACTAAAGAATTCGGTGAATCAACAGTATCAAAAATATTAGACATGGTAGAAAATGCCAGCTCTAAAAAATCAAAATCTGAAAACTTCATTTCAAAGTTTGCTCGTTATTATACTCCAGCTGTATGTTATAGTGCCCTAGCATTAGCTTTAATACCACCTATCATTAATTTATTAATTGGTAATGAAGCTTCATGGTCGGTTTGGATTTATCGTGCTTTAACTTTCCTTGTTATTAGTTGTCCTTGTGCTTTAGTTATTAGTATCCCACTTAGTTTTTTTGCAGGAATCGGTGGTGCTAGTAACACTGGCGTTTTAGTAAAAGGATCAAATTATCTTGAAGCTCTAGCTGCAACTAAATATGTTGTTTTTGATAAAACAGGAACAATGACTCAAGGAGTCTTTGAAGTTAGTGGAATTCATCATTCAACAATTGAAAATGATCAATTATTAGAATATGCAACACTTGCTGAAAGTTATTCTACTCATCCAATTTCTAAAAGTTTACAAAAAGCATATGGTAAACCAGTCGATAAAACACGAATTAAAGATGTTAAAGAAATCAGTGGTCATGGTGTAATTGCAAAAATCGATAATATTACAGTTATGGCAGGAAATGATAAATTAATGAAAAAATTCAATATATCTTATGTTGATTGTCATAGTATTGGTACAATTGTTCATATTGCAATTGATAATAAATATGCTGGACATATATTAATTTCAGATTTAATCAAACCTACTGCTAAACAAGCAATTCAAGAATTAAAAAATATTGGTATTAAAAAAACTATTATGTTAACAGGTGATATAAGTAAAGTTGCTAATAAAGTAGCTGCTGATTTAAATATTGATCAAGTATATAGTGAATTATTGCCTGAAGATAAAGTTACTAAAGTTGAAGAATTATTAAATCAAAAAAGTAATAAAGAAAAATTAGCCTTTGTCGGTGATGGTATTAATGATGCCCCTGTTCTTTCAAGAGCTGATATTGGTATTGCTATGGGAGCATTAGGAAGCGATGCTGCTATTGAAGCTGCAGACATTGTTTTAATGGATGATGATCCATTAAAAATTGCTAAAGCAATTAAAATCTCTAAAAAATGTTTGAAAATCGTTTATGAAAATATTTATTTTGCAATTGGTATTAAGGTAATTTGTTTAATATTAGGTGCAATCGGTATTGCCAATATGTGGCTAGCAATTTTTGCTGATGTTGGTGTTATGGTTATAGCTGTTTTAAATGCAATTAGAGCTCTAAATGTAAAAAACATATAAAATCCAATAAAAAAAGATTAGGCATAGTTTTAAGTAAAAATACAATTATTTACTTAACAACTTTTACCCTAATCTTTTTATTCACTAAAATTTTTATCATAAAAATTTATACAAACATTAACTAAACAATTATTTTTTTTGTGTTTATAATATCTATTTACTGCATAAAGAACAATCAGTCCTGCTATTAATGCACAAATCATATCTGTCATGGAATCATGTACACCCGTTGAATAATGATTTATACAATCATTATTAAATAACACTAACATCATATATTCATATAATTCCCATAACATTGCAATTGCAAGATTAGTATTTAAAACAAATAACATAAAAATTCTATGCTCTTTTTCATCACTTATTCTTCTATCTTTTTTTATAATCCAATAAATAATAATTGCTAACATAGAAATAAATATCCCACTTGTAAAATGTAACACTTTATCAAAAAAAGGAATTTGATAACCGTTAAAACCACTACCAATTAATGAAGCAAAATATACAAAAACTAAATTAATGATCATTATCTCTTCAGTTATCTTCAACTTTAATAAATAAAATAAAGCAGGAATAATCAATGGTGTAAACACTGCTACTAATGTCATAAAAAAATCATTGATATTACCATTTACATAATTAACATATAATCCAATAATCAATGTTGCAATATATATAAATATACATGCTTTCAATAAAATTTTTTTCATATTAACCACCTATACTAAATATACCCTATATAATTTTAATTTAAATATATTATAACAAGATAATTTTATCTTGTAAAAACATTATTTTTAATAAAAATTAATTAAGAATTAATCTAAAAAGTGATAAAATAAAGTTAGATAATCAAGAAAGGAGAATTATTATGAATAATTTTAGCGAAGATTTAAAAAAAGTATTATTAGCTGGAATCGGAGCTGTAGCTACTACAATAGAAAAATCTAAAGATGTCGTTGACGAATTAGTAAAAAAAGGTGAATTAACAGTTGAACAAG
>ERZ791922.869-NODE-869-length-14616-cov-4.028638_pt1 | contig 14616 bp, 16 predicted proteins | sample MGYA00510134_ERZ791922 | MGnify/ENA primary metagenome ERZ791922 (study PRJEB30046, sample SAMN00792101) | human gut metagenome | study: EMG produced TPA metagenomics assembly of the A metagenome-wide association study of gut microbiota in type 2...
ACCGCCGGCAGTTATAGCATGCGGATAGGACGCTTATACCTGCCTCATTTTCGGGTCTACCGCTTCTTTTCGTACATTGTGGGTCTGGTTCTGGTTTTCAGGTTTTACTTTCTGTGTAATACTGTTAAACTTTTCCAGGTTCTTTTTCTCCTGTATTTTTTCCTGCTGTTTCTGATTCATATTATCTGTCATCTGCTTCACCTCAATGTTAGTATGAGCGGCCGTGAAAAAAATATTTACTTTTTTTCAAATTTCTCTTGCTTTTTCTACAATTTAATGATATGATATACATCGCTCACCATTAAACGACATCGAGGCGTGGCTCAGTTTGGTAGAGCGCTGCGTTCGGGACGCAGAGGTCGCGTGTTCGAATCACGTCGCCTCGATTACACCTCAGTATGGCCTGTTGGTCAAGCGGTCAAGACGACGCCCTCTCACGGCGTAAACCCGGGTTCGATTCCCGGACAGGTCATTAAAGCTGTTGCAGATTGCAACAGCTTTTTCATTTAACGGGAAAGTACATCTGCGCGCGGAGCGTGCCGGTTATCGTTTAACATAAAAACGGTCCGCAGTTTATAGCCGCGGACCGTTTTTTGTAAAGGAAGAACAACGTGACGTCTTTTAAGCTCTGTTTACGAAAGACTCACAGTCAGTACATTCTTTCTGAGTCGGGTTGGCCTCGTGTGTACCAACTTTAATCCTCTCTAATGCGCAGTAGTTTGCGTCCTTTGCATGGTTAGCGCAGTTAACAATTGTACATTCGATACAAGTATTCTTTCCGTTTGTTACCATAATGAGTATGCCTCCTTAAATAGATTTTATATTATTATCTGCATAATCGTACGATTTATGCGCGGAGGGCAAACGGAATTTTTTTACATTTATTCGTTTTTGACTTTATCGAAAGACGGGTTAAAAGCATAAAAGTTCTTGCTGTCGAGATGATCCTGGAGATCCCTGAGAGCCTCGCCGAAACGCTGGAAATGAACAATTTCACGCTCTCTCAGATATCGGATCGGGTCACAAACGTCAGGGTCTTTAACGACACGGAGGATGTTGTCATAAGTGGATCTTGCCTTTTGTTCAGCCGCCATATCCTCAAAGAGGTCGGTAATCGGGTCTCCCTTGGACTGGAATTCACATGCATTGAAAGGTATTCCTCCCGCAGCCTGCGGCCAGATTCCTGTCGTATGGTCAATATAATACGGGCCGAAACCGGACTCTTTAATCTGTTCCGGCGTCAGGTTCCGTGTCAGCTGATGAATAATGGCCGCCACAATTTCCATATGTGCCAGTTCTTCGGTTCCGATATCCGTCAAAAGGCCTTTTCCCACTTTGTAAGGCATGGAATACCGCTGGGAAAGATAACGCATGGAAGCTCCAATTTCTCCGTCCGGACCGCCATACTGACTCATAATAAACTGTGCCATCTGTGGATTGGACTGTTTAATTTTTACCGGATACTGTAAACGCTTTTCATATTTCCACATACCTTACATCTCTCCTTCCCATGGCCATTTATCTGTCAGCCACGTCCATTTTGAATCGCTCTCAACTCCGTCGGTTGTAAGAGGGCCAAACTGCTGCTGATAGGCATCCACGGCTTCTTTCCGCAGCTGCACTACATAGTTATAATAATTCAGAGCGTTCATATCATCCGGGTGCGTATCCAGGTACAGGACGATATCGTCCACAGCAAAGCTCGCTTCATAAATTCTCTGCATTAGCGTTCTGGCAGTTTCGTTCATTTACATGCACCTCCCCATCACAAATGGCAGATCCAGCTCTGTGAATATCGTTCCCCTGCAAAAGCCTTCATCAAGGGGAGATGGCTGAGACCATCTCTGCATCGGCACATAGCCCATGCCGATCGGGAAGCGATCCAAATCTTCGCAGAATGCCATATTATTCTGTCCCTGCGCCATATTGCCGGGCATTGCCGGCATAGCTCCCATGTTTGCCGGAGCTGTTCCCATGTTTGCCGGAGCTGTTCCCATATTCATCGGAGCTGTCTCCCCCGGCATACTGCCCATTCTGCCCATTCCATCCCGTACGCTGCCGCTGCCCGACGGCATAGACGTATCAGCAGGCATCCATGGTGTGCGGCCTGACTGGCGGGAGTTCGATTCTGATCGCGGCTGTATCATTGTGGGCGGCATTCCGCAGGGAGGATATCCCTGATCCATGTACCAGGATGACATATCAGGCATGGGATCCTGTCTTCTGAAATCCATTCCGTCCGGATAATGAGGATTAAAACAATTCATATTCATTAAAACCTTTCCTGAGACTTATACTTTATACTATGTTGCGGAAAGAAAATTGACAAAAAAAGATGCGAAAAGGACCGGCTGACGGCCATTTCGCATCTTTAAAAAGCTTCTGTCTATCTGTTATTTTGTTACAGTTCAGCCTTCGGCCAAACTGTAACAAATGATGCACAGAAACGGCTACAAGCGCCGTTGATTGTGGTGAAAAGTCAAAAACAGCGAAAACACCTCGCGGAATACATCCTGGCTGAGCTGTTTCGTTATTTTCTTGTCTGCAGCTCTTTTTCCTTTTCTTTACAAAGGTATTTAATGATATCTTTTCTTGTTATAATGCCGATAAAATTTTTCTGATCGTCCAATACCGGGACAAAGTTCTGGTTCAGGGCTTTATCAATCAAATCTTCCATATCGGAATCCGCAAGAACCGGTTTATTGTCCGATCTTCTTGGAATCTCCGTAATGCGGATCCGCTCCGCATCTCTCAATGATAAATCATACTTATTTTTAATACCCCAAAGCAAATCCCCCTCTGTCAGCGTACCGATGTACCTTCCCTGACGGTTAACTATCGGAACAGCCGCATATTTGTGAAATTCCATCGTCTCCAGTGCCTGTCTGAGTGTATCATCATCATTTATGTACGCAACTTCACTTTTAGGTGTTAAAAAAAACAAAATATTCATCTGCCTTCTCCTTGTGTGTTCTATGCTGTCTAAGCACGGTACTATTATAACGCTCCCCTTTGAAAACTTTGTGAACAAATCATGATATTTCCATTAGATTTATTAAATTTTAAGAAATACCCCCGGGGCGTGTCTGATTAATATCCCAGAGCCTCGTCCACAAATACTATCTCTGCTTCCATCCCATTCGACGGACGCTCGATGATTACGGTTGACCGGCAGATTCTTCCCGGGCTGCTGCAGTCATAGCAGCGATCCCCCTTAGCCGCACACGGCGTAGCCGAACCGAGGCGGCGGGCGTTTTTCGGCGCCGCCACATTCTTAGCCCGTTCCATTGCCCTGGCAAGATCCGGCTCTATCTTATTGCTCCCCACAATAAAATATATTTTTTCCGGTCCATAGAGGGTCTGCGAAACACGGTTTCCCGTTCCGTCGATATTGACCAGTTCTCCCGTCTCGGACACTCCGTTTGCACTGGCCAGATAGACCTTTGCCTCTCTTGCCTGCAGCAGAGTCTCTCTTCCCGGGATATCCCAATGCCAAATCACCTCGTTATTCTCCCTGAGACGCTCGGCCAGCCCCATCTCCTTCACCGTAATGCTGCCTCCGATCGAAACGCTGGTCTCTCTGATCCGGGCGGAAAGATAATCCGCCGCCTCTTTTGCAGTACTAAAAAAAGCTGTTTTAAAACCATGATTTTCAAAATTCTGTTTCAGTATTTCCTGATTCATAGCACTTCTCCTTGCAATATAATCGTAAATTAAATTGATTCACAGCTCTGCTCTGATTATTATAACCCCAGTTGTGCCTCTAAGTAAACATGAAAAGATACAAAAATACCGCCGCACTTTATGCAAGGTTAAATTTCCTTTCCCTTCCATAAACTGCCGCGGCACTTTTATGATTATCATTATTCAGTTTTCTCAGTTCCTTCTGTCTTCCCGCCGACCGGTTACTCCAGATAATCCAGAGCGTCAACAGGCTGCCCTTCATGCATTAACTCGAAATAGACGTTATTGCCCTCGATTGAATAGTATTTTGTAGGCTCAGATACATATCCCAGCAGAGTTCCTTTTGTAACATACTCATTTTCTGCCACCTGGATATCTTTGAGCTGGCCGCATACGGCTGTGTACTCGTTGCCCAGGTCCAGGACTACGTAATTACCGATCTCCTCATTGGAGCCTGACTCCAGAACTCTGGCGTCTGCCGGCGCGCTTACCGGATCGCTGATATCCCCCTGGATAATCAGGGCCGGATTGCATTTGTACTGATCGAGAGTCGGGAAGTATACGGTTGTCTCCATACTGTAATCCAACACTACATTTCCTTTGACAGGCCACTGCAGCGTGCGCTGGCCCCCGAAATTAAGTGTCACTGCCTGGGCGGCGCCGTTTCCGGCTCCTGCTGCTTTTGCACTGTTTTCTCCTTTGTCTGCGGAGTCTGATTTGTCATCGGAAGAATAGGAAGCGTCTGAGCTTCCGGCCGCCTGGGCTTTTGTCTCAGCATTTTCCGTACTGCCGCCGTTTCCGGTTTTGTTCTGCGGTATGTTTTCCGCAAGAATTCCCTGAGTCTGAGGGACTTCCAGGTACGGATTCTGCTCGTTAATATTATCTCCCTTTCTAATCTTTACCGCTCCTGCTGCAGCTACTATAGTCAGCAGGCCTAACACCATCATCACAAGGAACAATTTGTCCTTGAACAACTGATTCATCTTATTTTTCACGTTTATCACCTCGGTTATATTCTTACCTGACCGAAGCTTTTTATTCAAAAACTACAACAATATTTTTATAATAAAATTCCAGTATTTTTTCAGCCGTCCACCCCTCCTTCGCTTTCAGGCCGGCGCCGTACTGGTCAAAACCGTAACCATGGCCTATCCCCTTTACCGTGCATCTGATATTGCCTTCCGCCTCCTCAAATGAATATGCCGGGGACGGAAGCCCCAGGGCATATTGTATCTCCTCGCCTCCATAGCTTTTTGGGCCCACCTGGATGGATTCCACATACCCGGCCTCGTCTTTTTTAATGACCTGGATACTTTCCAGCACCTCCTCCGGCCTGACTTCGGGCGAATCCGGCATCGAGTTAAGCCTGGCGGCCAAATCCTCCCTTGTAAACAGATATACGCCCAGGTAGTTTTCTCCCTCCACATCCCCGGCGGCATCCACCTGTACCAGATAGGGATGAAGTTCATCCCCGTTTCTCGTCATCCCGGCGCTCAGCCTGTGGAACAAGGGATCTATGTAGTCTCCATTATATTGTATCACCTGTCCGGCCGTCGCCTGGACCGCATCCCTTATTTTTTTGTAATTTGCCAGATAATCGGCTTTCCCCCACATTTCCTCCATCTGGCTCTGTTCCAGATAGTCGAGGTCCAGCGCCGACTCTTCAATCCGGTCCTTCCCCTGCATCTGCTTGCAGAGATAAGTCCTGGCTATAATCGCCTGTGCCTTGATGGCTTCCATATCATACTCCGCCGGAATCTGCAGTGCCGTAATTCCAATCAGGTATTCTTCCATATCGACAGGCGCCGGGGAACCCTCCCTGTCCAGCAGGATTGTGCGCCCCGATACGGCGCCTCTGTCTGTATTTCCCTCCACCCGGCCTGTCCAGGCCAGTGTCGTTATATATGGTATCAGGATTGCCAACAGGCAAACCGCTGCTGCTTTTCTCATAAAAAATCCGGCTCCGTTCCACAGAATAATAGATCTCGCATTATCATTCTATGTTACGGGCCGGATTTCTATTCCAACCGCTTATTTTTAACTGCCTGTGAACACTTCTTCCGCTCCGTCATCTAGCCGGCGGTAAAAGCCTCCATCTTCCATTTCAGAAAACCGGTCTTTTTAAGGGTAATTGTTCCCGTGAAGCTCTTCTGCACCACAGGCGAAACCTCCTCCAGTCTTCTCTCCAGATAAAATTCCGTCTCCACCGTGTACCGGTACCGCACCGTCTTCCCGCTCTCTTCCTCCAGAGCCAGAACCGGTTCCTGCGCATAAATCCGCTCTACAGGCGAGGGAAACTGCTCCAGGAACAGAGTGTAGGGTATTCCCACGGGAAGCAGGCTGTCCCTGCCCTCCGGGGTAAAATCTCCCGGAAAATGGGTGTCATACATCTGTGGCAGGCCAATGTTTGCGGCCTCCTCCAGTTCCCTGTAGCTTTCGGATGTAAATAATTTTTTTACTATCCGCTCCGCCTGGGCTCTGCTGCTGGCTGAAAATGTAATATAGCAGAACACAGACGCCAGAAACAGGCACGCCGCCAGGATGACCGGCAGGGAAATTCGATTATTCCTGTTCTTAAAATGGTTCTTAGAAAGAAAACCGGTTCTCATTTAGTCTAATTCCACCTTTACCTTTTTAAGGTGCCAAATGTCCCTTACATATTCCTCAATGGTTCTGTCCGAGGAGAACTTGCCGGAACAAGCCACATTCATCATCGCCGCTTTTGCCCATTTTGTCTCATCACGGTATGCCGCTTCCACTCTCTGCTGCGCATCCGCATAAGAATGGAAATCTTTCAGGATAAAGTAGGTATCGGCTTTCGCACTGTTTTTCGTATTCAACAGCGAATTATAAATGTCGCGGAACAGCTCCGGATCCTGCGGTGCATAGTAGCCGTTGATTAGCTGCATCAGCACACGGCGGATTTCCTGATCCGTATTAAAGATCTCTACCGGATTATAGCCTCCGTTATTCTCAAAGTTAATTACTTCGTCTGAGGTAAGGCCGAAAATAAAGGCGTTGTCCTCTCCTACCTCCTCGACAATCTCCACATTGGCTCCGTCCATGGTTCCCAGTGTAAGCGCTCCGTTGAGCATAAATTTCATGTTGCCCGTTCCGGACGCCTCCTTGCTGGCTGTGGAAATCTGCTCGCTGACATCGGCTGCAGCAAAAATGATCTCGGCATTGGATACCTTGTAATCTTCAATAAAGACAACTTTTATCTTACCGTTAATCGATTTATCATTGTTAATTACATCGGCCACAGAGTTGATTAACTTGATTGTCTTCTTGGCAATCTGATATCCGGCGGCCGCCTTTGCCCCGAAAATAAAGGTTCTCGGAACCATATCGATGCCCGGATTATCCTTCAGCTGGTTGTAAAGATACATAACGTGAAGAATATTCAAAAGCTGGCGTTTATATTCGTGGAGCCGTTTTACCTGCACATCAAAAATCGAGCGGGGATTTACATCGATGCCATTGTGCTCTTTGATATATTTTGCCAGACGGAGTTTATTCTGATATTTAATATTCATAAATTCCTGGCGGCACTTCTCATCCTCCGCATAGATTGCCAGCTTGCTGATATGGGGCAGATCCGTGATCCACTCATTCCCTATCTTATCGGTCACCCACTGAGCCAGAAGCGGGTTGCCGTGAAGCAGGAAACGCCTCTGGGTGATTCCGTTTGTCTTATTGTTGAATTTTTCCGGCATCATCTCATAGAAATCGCGCAGTTCCTGTTTCTTCAGGATTTCCGTATGGAGCCTGGCTACTCCGTTTACGGAAAATCCGGCCACAATGGCCAGATGTGCCATCTTAACCTGGCCATCGAAGATAATCGCCATTTTCTTTACTTTTTCATAGTTGTTCGGATACTTCTGCCCAACTTCCAGCAGGAAGCGGCGGTTGATCTCCTCCACAATCTGGTAGATACGCGGAAGCAGCCTGGAGAACAGCTCGATCGGCCATTTTTCCAGCGCCTCTGCCATGATGGTATGGTTTGTGTAGGCGCAGCATCTCGTTGTGATATCCCAGGCGTCCTCCCACTCCAGATGTTCTTCATCCAGGAGGATTCTCATAAGCTCCGCAACCGATACGGTCGGATGGGTATCGTTCATCTGGAACACTACCTTCTCCGGCAGCATATGGATATCTTCATTCTGCTCTTTGAATTTTTTAATCGCCACCTGCAGGCTGGCGGAGTTGAAGAAGTACTGCTGCTTCAGGCGCAGTTCTTTGCCGGCGTAGTGATTATCATTTGGGTAGAGAACTTCAACAAGGTTCTTCGCCAGGTTTTCCTGTTCCACTGCCTTCTGGTAATCTCCCTTGTCAAAGGCGGTCAGGCTGAACGTGTTAATCGGCTGCGCATCCCAGATACGGAGTGTGTTGACCACGTTATTTCCATAGCCTACAATCGGCATATCATAAGGCACTGCCAAAACGGACTGATAGCCTTCCTGGACAAACACATTGCGCTGCCCGTTCCAGACCGTCTTCACATAACCTCCGAATTTTACCTCCGTTGCATATTCCGCACGGCGTATTTCGAATGGATATCCGTTCTTCAGCCATTCATCCGGCACTTCGATCTGATAACCGTTTTCAATTTTCTGCTTGAACATGCCGTAGTGGTAGCGGATACCGCAGCCATAGGCCGGGTATCCAAGCGTAGCAAGAGAATCCAGAAAGCAGGCTGCCAGACGGCCAAGACCGCCGTTGCCAAGAGCCGGATCCGGCTCCTGGTCCTCGATGGCGTTTAAATCAAAGCCCAGCTCTTCCAGGGCTTCCCTTATCTCCTTCTGCTCGCCCAGGTTAATGATGTTATTCCCCAGGGCACGGCCCATTAAGAATTCCATGGACAGATAGTAAACCTTTTTTACCTTTAAATCATCGAATGTTTTCTGCGTCGCAATCCAGTTATCGATAATTACATCCTTTACCGCATAGGCAACCGCCTGATATACCTGCTGCGGCGTCGCTTCGTCAATCGTCTTTCTGAACTGGTTCTTCACATTGTCAATAATACTCTTCTTTATTGCTTCCTTATCAAAAGTCTGCATCTGTTATCCTCCTAATCAGTCGGTGGTTTTTTCGACTCCCAGCATAACCTTTTCACCGTTGATATTCCATTCTTTTGCATATCCTCCGGTCTGTCCGAGCATGATGTTGTCTGCCAGAACCTCGCCCTTGATTTCGTCCGTGTATTTTTTGAGGATGCCGGCAATGACCTCATTCTCATCCTGGAAAACATTAATGTGGTTCATTACTTCAAAACCGGCTTCTTTACGCATTGTCTGAATTTTGCTGATAATTTCGCGCACAAATCCTTCCTCCACCAGTTCCGGTGTCAGGTTCGTATCAAGGACAACGGTAATGGAGTTGTCTCCCTCGGAAATGTAGCCTTCCACCTGAGCCGTATCGATCAGAAGATCCTCTTTTGTCAGAACCACATTTGCTCCGTCAAAGTCAAATGTCAGGCTTCCGCTCTCATTCAGCGTATCCATCGCTTTATTTCCGTCGATTTCAGCCAGGGCCTTTTTAATACTGCCCAGTTGTTTTCCGTATTTTGGTCCCACCGTCTTAAGCTGAGGTTTGAAACTGTAGGATGTGAAATCGCGCACATCGCTGGTAAATATCACCTCTTTTACATTCAGCTCATCTTCGATAATCTCCTGGTAGAATTCCGGAAGAGCTTTTTCCGCCTTTACGAACATCTTGCCGATCGGCTGACGGTTCTTAATATTGGCCGTATTTCTGGCCGCACGGCCGAATACGACAATCTTAAGCACCTCATCCATCCTCGATTCCAGTTCTTTATCAATGCAGTTCTCATCCGCCGCAGGGAAATCGCACAGATGGATGCTCTCAGGGGCATCTTTGTCGATCTTCCTGACGAGGTTCTGGTAGATATCCTCCGTCATAAACGGAACCATCGGAGCGGCCGCCTTGCATACGGTCACAAGTGCGGTATAGAGCGTCATATATGCATTAATCTTATCCTGCTCCATCCCTTTTGCCCAGAAACGCTCGCGGCTTCTTCTTACATACCAGTTGCTCATATCGTCCACAAAATCCTGGAGCGCTCTTGCAGCTTCCGGAATCCTGTAATTTGCCAGATCGTCGTCCACTTCTTTTACAAGCGTGTTCAGCTTGGAGAGCAGCCACTTATCCATAACCGGCAGTTTATCGTACTCCAGTTTATATTCTGTTGCATCAAAATTATCTATATTTGCATATAACACGAAAAATGCATAGGTATTCCAGAGGGTACCCATGAACTTTCTCTGTCCTTCCATTACGGCCTTGCCGTGGAATCGGTTGGGCAGCCATGGCGCGCTGTTTACATAGAAATACCATCTGATGGCATCTGCGCCGTAGGTCTCCAGTGCGTCGAAGGGATCGACCGCATTGCCCTTGGACTTGCTCATCTTCTGCCCATTTTCATCCTGGACATGGCCCATAACGATAACATTCTTATACGGAGCCTTATTGAAAATCAGTGTTGAGATTGCAAGCAGGGAATAGAACCAGCCTCTCGTCTGATCCACCGCCTCGGAGATAAAATCAGCCGGGAACTGCTGCTCAAACAAATCCTTATTCTCAAATGGGTAATGGTGCTGTGCAAACGGCATGGCGCCGGAATCGAACCAGCAGTCGATTACCTCCGGGACACGGTGCATTTCTTTGCCGCACTCCGGACAGGTGATTGTCACCGAATCAATATACGGGCGGTGAAGCTCGATATCATCCGGGCAGTTGTCCGACATGCTCTTTAACTCTTCGATGCTGCCGATGGAATGCTGGCAGCCGCACTCACACTCCCAGATATTGAGCGGAGTTCCCCAGTAACGGTTACGGCTGATGCCCCAATCCTGGACATTCTCCAGCCAGTCGCCGAAACGTCCTTTACCGATGCTCTCAGGAATCCAGTTGATTGTATTATTATTGCGGATCAGATCCTCCTTCACCGCCGTCATCTGGATGAACCAGGATTCTCTGGCATAATAGATCAGAGGAGTGTCGCACCGCCAGCAATGGGGATAGCTATGCTCAAACACCGGGGCGGATAACAACAGCCCCTTTTCCTTCAGGCTCTGAAGCACCATCGGGTCAGCCTTTTTGCAGAATACGCCGGCACATGGCGTTCCCTCTTCCATCTCGCCTTTGGAGTTTACAAGCTGTACAAAAGGAAGGCTGTATTCTCTGCCGATCCTGGAGTCGTCTTCACCGAACGCCGGGGCAATATGAACGACTCCCGTACCGTCTGTCAGAGTTACAAAGTCTCCACAGGTGATATAATAAGCTTTTTTCTTCTGTTTTTTGCAGATTTCAAGGGCACAGTCAAAAAGAGGCTCATATTCTTTATATTCCAGTTCTTTTCCCTTATAGCGCTCCTTCACCTCATAGGTGTCGGCGCCCAGTACCGCATCGCAGAGAGCCTCAGCCAGATAGTAGACGGTTCCGTCCTCTTTCATTGCCACCTTCACATAGTTCTCATTTGGATTTACGCATAAGCCCACGTTGGAAGGAAGTGTCCACGGTGTAGTGGTCCAGGCGAGAACAAATCCCTCCTCATCCTTTAACTTGAACTTAACAATAGCGGAGCGCTCTTTGACATCCTTGTAGCCCTGCGCCACTTCATGGCTGGAAAGCGGAGTTCCGCAGCGCGGGCAGTACGGCACAATCTTGAAGCCTTTATATAAAAGGCCCCTGTCCCAGATCTTTTTCAGAGCCCACCACTCGGACTCGATATACTCATTGTGGTATGTTACGTAAGGATCTTCCATATCAGCCCAGAAGCCGACGGTGGAGGAAAAGTCCTCCCACATTCCCTTGTATTTCCATACACTTTCTTTACAATGCTCAATAAACGGTTCAAGGCCGTACCCCTCGATCTGCTCCTTGCCGTCCAGTCCCAGGCTCTTCTCTACCTCCAGCTCCACCGGAAGTCCGTGCGTATCCCAGCCGGCCTTTCTCGGTACCATATAGCCCTTCATTGTCCGGTATCTCGGAATCATATCTTTAATGACACGCGTCAGCACATGGCCGATATGGGGTTTTCCGTTGGCCGTGGGGGGGCCGTCATAGAATGTGTAGGTTTCGCCCTCTTTACGGCTGTCGATGCTTTTTTCAAAGATCTGGTGGTCTTCCCAGAACTTCTCGATGTTTTTTTCTCTTTCTACAAAATTAAGGTTTGTAGAGACTTTGTCGTACATAATTGCTTCCTCCTAATCTCTGCTTATAACGATATAAAACGATAACTGCAAGCTCGCGCACAGCTCACCGCCATCAAAAAAACAGGCCCCTATCCCGTAACAGGACAAGGGCCTACTTGCTATACCACCTATTACTGCATACTTCCATATGCGCTCCCTGTAACGGGGGATCCCGTCAAGACTTACTCATACCGGCCGCCTGAAATTACTCTCCTCTGCCGCCGGGTTCAGTCTGAAACTCCGGAGTGATTTTCATATCCGCCCTACTCACAACCGGCTTCCACCGCCCCGGTCTCGCTTTGGCTTTCCTGTCGGAACTACTGTCTCCATCAAAGTTTTTCCTTATTATTTCCATTAATTATTTTTGCAATCCTTAGCCTTTTAATTGTAAACACTTTCCATGCAGTTGTCAAGACCGTTACAGTCCCATTTATGTTGCCACAGCCTTTTTACACGAAAATCCGGGGTTACACAGCCACCTTCCATCTGTTTTTGTCCTGATCTGCAAAATTATCTGATATTTTTTTATCACCCTTTTATTTTTTTCCAAATTTGTGGTATACTATGAGCACTTGGTGAGGTATTTTGAAATCCTTCGGGTCATACCCGAAGACTGAATGAGATTTTCCAATCGTACCCGCCACCATCCAAGAAGATAAAACTAAGGAGAAAATCATGTACCAAAGGAACCTGACACTACTGACAGACCTGTATGAACTGACGATGATGCAGGGGTATTTCAAGGAAAAAGACGCCAATGAAACTGTCATTTTTGACGCTTTTTACAGAAGCAACCCGGATGGCAATGCATTTTCCATCTGCGCCGGGCTGGAGCAGGTAATTGAATACGTAAAGAATCTTCATTTTGAGCCGGAAGATGTGGACTATTTAAGGAGCGTGGGACTTTTCGACGAAGACTTCCTCGACTATCTTCTCCACTTCAAATTCTCCGGCGATATCTATGCAATTCCGGAAGGCACCGTCATGTTTCCGCGCGAACCGATCATCAAGGTAATTGCGCCTATCATGGAAGCACAGCTGGTGGAGACTGCCATATTAAATATCATCAACCATCAGAGCCTGATCGCAACCAAGACATCACGCATCGTCTATGCGGCACGCGGAGACGGAATCATGGAATTCGGACTTCGCCGCGCCCAGGGGCCGGACGCGGGAACCTACGGCGCAAGGGCTGCCATGATTGCAGGCTGCATCGGTACTTCCAATGTCCTGGCGGGAAAGCTTTTCGACGTTCCGGTCAAAGGCACCCATGCCCATAGCTGGATTATGAGTTTTCCGGATGAGCTGACGGCCTTCCGTACCTATGCCAAGCTGTACCCGTCCGCCTGTATTCTCCTTGTTGACACCTACGATACATTAAATTCCGGAGTTCCCAATGCCATCAAAGTATTCAGGGAAATGAAGGAAGCCGGGATCCCTCTTACCTTCTACGGAATCCGCCTGGACAGCGGTGACCTTGCCTATCTGTCTAAAAAAGCGAAAAAGATGCTGGATGAAGCCGGTTTCCCGGACGCCACCATCTCAGCTTCAAACGACCTGGATGAATACCTGATCGACAGCTTAAAAATCCAGGGAGCCACCATCAATTCCTGGGGTGTGGGAACCAACCTGATTACCTCCAAGGACTGTCCATCCTTCGGCGGCGTATACAAGCTCGCCGCTATCATGGATAAAAAAACAGGAAAATTCATTCCAAAGATAAAGCTTTCCGAAAATACGGAGAAGGTCACGAACCCGGGCAACAAGACGATCCGCAGGATCTACGACAAAGAAAGCGGAAAAATCATTGCTGATTTGATTTGTCTCGTGGATGAGGTTTATGATGAGAATAATTCCCTTCTTCTCTTTGATCCGGTGGAAACCTGGAAAAAGACACACCTGGCTCCGGGCTCCTACACGATCCGTGAACTGCTTGTTCCGGTATTTAGAAACGGGGAATGTGTGTACCAGTCTCCAAAAGTAATGGAACTGCGGGAATACTGCAGACAAGAACAGGAAACACTCTGGGACGAATCAAGACGTCTCGTCAACCCTCATGAAATTCATGTAGATTTGTCGAATGAACTGTGGCATATGAAAAACCAGCTGCTGGACAGTTATCATTATAATAATTAGGCGCTCCGAATAAAGCCGGGGCCATGTCAAACACCCCGCCGTCATCCAGCCGGCGGGGTCTTCTTCTTTTACACATATCCCATATCAGCCGTCGGAACCGGCTTCTTCCATCTTTTGGATCCGTTTTTCCAGCTCATCGACCTTATCGGACATTTTCAGACAGGCAGTAATGAGCCAGGTCAGCAAAAAAGCGGCGGCAGCCAGCAAGGTCCAAAAATTAGATAAGAAGAAAAAAGCAAGGATGTAAAGCCCCAAAAAACAAGTGATAAATATTCCCAAGAAGTTCTTCATGCGCACCCCCTTATTCTTGAAATGAATGATTCTCAGCTGATTATATCAAATTCCACACCAAAAATACAGAGCGGGCGGGTCACTTTTCCAGCTCTTTAAGCATGATCGGAATGTGCACGAAAACACCTCGCGAATACAATTTAACTGAGGTCCGGAGGACGCGTCCGGAACGGACCATGTCCGGTGTGGCGAGGGAGGGCTGGATGAGTCTTCCGTCCCTGTGGGAGGTTATCGCGGAGGGGGAATCCGGCCGGAATGAATTGCTGCGGGGACCGTTTGCACTCTT
>ERZ791922.871-NODE-871-length-14587-cov-1.711533_pt1 | contig 14587 bp, 15 predicted proteins | sample MGYA00510134_ERZ791922 | MGnify/ENA primary metagenome ERZ791922 (study PRJEB30046, sample SAMN00792101) | human gut metagenome | study: EMG produced TPA metagenomics assembly of the A metagenome-wide association study of gut microbiota in type 2...
CGGGAGGTGAGGTTGCCCGTGTAATGCTTTCATTGAAAGCCATGGTCAGTGGGACGGTGAAACTCCCGACCATCATATTCGATGAAATAGACACTGGGGTGAGTGGACGTGTGGCCGAAAAGATGGCGCAAATCATGCAGGAGATGGGGGATAGTCATCGTCAGGTGCTTTCCATCACCCACTTGCCGCAAATTGCCGCTCTTGGTTCTACCCACTACAAGGTATCGAAAGAAGAAACAGCGCAAGGCACCTTGAGCCACATGCGTATGCTTACTACGGAAGAGCGCGTCACGGAGATAGCTCAGATGCTGAGCGGTTCTGATGTGACAGTGGCTGCTATGGAAAATGCCCGGCAGTTGCTCAAACTTGATAAGTAGAATGATTTTGATATGGCACTTGTGCTGTGGATTTAAATAAGAAATATGATTTTATGTAATACGAACAGATGAAAACTTTCAAACAGATTTTCCATACGCCCTTTTTGATAATGTTGTGGTTGTTTTGCTTGGCACTGTTACCGGGCATGGTTAAAGCCCAACCGGCAGCCGTACAGAAGGCTTCCAAAGCTGTATTTACACTCACCACTTTCAAGGCCGATGGATCTCTGCTGTCTTCCACCCACGGTGTGTTTATCGCCACCGATGGTACGGCTGTAAGTACTTTCGCTCCTTTCGTGGGAGCGGCTAAGGCTACGGTGATAGATGCTGCGGGCAAGAGCTATGATGTGGACTGTCTTCTTGGAGGCAACGAACTCTATGATGTGGCTAAATTTCGCGTGACGGGTACTACACCGGCTGCCCCAATAGCCCGCACCACTGTGATGCAGGGGGCTCAGGTGTGGTTGGTGAATTATGCCAAAGGCAAAACCGATGCCCAATCGATCAAAGTGGCTAAGGTGGAGAAATTTATGGACAAGTATGCCTATTATGTGTTCAATTACAATGCTCCTGACAATGCTATCGGTTGCCCTTTTGTCAATGCCAAAGGTGAGGTAATGGGGTTGCTGCGCCATTTGGCGGGTAACAGCGATGTATCGGCTGCCGATATTCTCTTTATCAACGACTTGAAAGTGAATGGAATGTCAAATCTCGACCCGGCTCTGAAGCAGACGGCCATTCGCACGGCTTTGCCTTCCAAAGAAGAAGATGCCCACATGACATTGGTGTTGGCCAAGAGCAAGTTTGGGGATGATGTGATCCGTAAATACGCTGATGAGTTTATGGTCAAATTTCCTGCGGCTGCTGATGGTTACAAAGAACGTGCTGACATTGCTTTCCGCGCAGGTGACTTTGCCGAAGCAGCCCACTATATGGAACTCGGTATCGCCAAAGCGGCTCTCAAAGATGAAGCCCACTACAACTATGCTGACCTCATCTATCGCTATTTGGCTTACAGTCAGAGCGGAAAGACCTTTGAAGCGTGGACTCTGGATAAGGCTATGGCTGAGGCTCAAGCTGCCTATGCTGCCAATCCACTGCCCATCTATCGGCATCTTCAGGCCCAAATCACTTTCATGAAAGGCGACTATCAATCAGCTTACGACCAGTTTATGGCACTCGCCAAGTCGGGTCTTCGCAATGGTGAAGTCTTCTTCGAGGCTGCGCAAGCTAAAGCAAACCTAAAGGCCGGTTCTGCAGAAATCATAGCCCTGCTTGACAGTGCTGTCAATGTGAGTGGCAAAACGCAGATGGGAGCACCCTATATTCTCGCCCGCGGCAAAGCTCTCGATGCCGATGGCAAATACCGTGATGCCATGCGCGATTACAATCTCTACGATACGATCATGACCGTGTTCTATGGCACGGCCCCTGCTGAGTTCTATTATACCCGCTATCAGTGCGAGAACAAAATACGCATGTATCAACAGGCCCTCAACGATATTGCCCATGCTTGTGTGCTTGCCCCCAAGGAGCCTACTTATTGGGTGAAATTGGCCTCGATGAATCTGCGCGTGAATAAACTTGATGAAGCTGTATTCGCTGCCACCCGTTGCGTCGAACTGGCACCACAATATCCCGATGGATACATCTTCCTCGGGCTGGCACAGATACAGAAGAAACTCAAAGCTGAAGGGTTGGCAAACCTCGAAAAAGCCAAATCGCTTGGTGACAGCCGAGCACAAGGGCTGATAGATAAATACAAGTAAGTTTTCCCTTGCTTTTTTCCTTGTTTTGGTTTATTATCTCTCAGACTCTTTAGTTGCATTCTCTTCACCCTGCCTTTCCATAAATAATTGTGGAAATGTTTGGTTAAACGGCAAAAAAGCAGTACTTTTGCATTCGCTTATATTAATTTGGCAATATTGGTTCCGTAGCTCAGCTGGATAGAGCAACAGCCTTCTAAGCTGTGGGTCTTGGGTTCGAATCCCAACGGAATCACGGGAAGGGACACCGAAAAAGGTGTCCCTTGTTTGATTTGAAAATCGACTGAGCCGCAATATTATTGAGTTATTAAACACACAACAATATCATTTGAGCCATTAAAGGATACTCAAAGGTAACGCGTTTTGCGTCAAATTTGAGAAATAATCTCTTTTTTAAAACTGATGGATTTGCTTGTTTGAGGTGTTAAACTGCTTTGTCTATGATATTTACGCTATTTATCACCAAGTGATCCGCATGGGGGCGAAAGTGATCCGTTTGGGGTCGCTGTTTGCATGGAGTTAAGCCTTATATGTCACCACTCAAAACACTACAACAAGTTCGTTTTCAATGATATACAAAACTTTTGTAAAAAGTATGGGCAATTTGTGAAATATCAAATGGTAACACATTGGTAACACAAGCGCATCGTTGGTAACACATTTTTGCCCCATAGCGCCATTTGGCTTTATAGCACATTAAGAAGAAATCTGCCGTTAATTAAATCAAAGATCATTGTAGGAGAATAGTCTGGATGAAGATCTTTTGAAAGAGACTCAATCGGCACAACTAAAATCCTCTAAATAACAATACAAAGATAACTAATATCCATGAAAGTTCCAAATTTCATTTTAGTTCCTTTAACAGACGAGTACCGAGAATTCCCAACACCTCTTATAAGATATTGCACACAATATTTTATGAAACTCACATCTCTATTTTGTGGCGAATAGTTTTTCCATAACTTGCAAAAAGTTACCGACTAAAGAATGTTAATATGAGACTTTGTCCTTGGAGGCATCTTCTTGAAGCATAGACGCTATGATGTCTTTGGGATAATAGCATGGAACATCAGCCTTGGTTTTTGTTTTGAGGAACAATATCGGGTGTACCTTTTGCCCCTTCTTTACGAATGGTAAGCGGCTGGCACGGCTTGTTAATTGCTCATAAATGCTCTGTGCCTCGTCGCGTTCTCGCCATTTACATTCTGCCACGAGGATGTGCTTCTTGTCGAGCGATTCAGCTACAAGGTCGAGCTCTATCTGTTCATAGTCATTGCTACCATCTTCTTTTGGTATGCCGCCCCACCACCGTGAGGCAATTCCATAGACTACGCCATCAATCTCATTGCCTGTCACGAAGTCGCGACAAATCTTTTCCCATACCTGACCAACGTATGTACTGAAGTCCTTACGAATAATATCCATTACGAGATTCTGGCGGTCAAGTTCAATGAGATATTTGTTGGGATTGATAAACCTGTAATAGAAGGATAGAAAGTTGTCACCAAGACGATACAGTCCTTTCTTGCTACTCTTCGGATTGTCGCCAAATGGTATATCTTTCTCCACATAGCCTAAATCGGTCAGTATGCTGATGGGCTGAGAAAGGTTGGTCGCAGGCTGCTGCATACGACTGGCTATTTCCGAAATGCGATTCACCCCGTTGCCCACCGTAGTAAGTAATGAGAAAGATGTAGCTGTATCACGACGCTCGTCACGAAGCAACCGTGTTGGCTCATCGTACAGCGTGCCATAATTATTGACCAATAGATTGCGCACCGCCACTTCCAAGCTGTCAAAGTCGGCACGAAGTTCCCAATAGCGAGGCACACCACCCCAAACGGCATATTCCTCAACAGCCTGCTGGTCGGAACAATGCAGGGCTTCTTTGATATAAGGCAAACGCAGTTGCTTCAGCTTTGGCTGCCAAGCACAGCGTTGATACAGGGGAGACTTCTCATTGAGTACCAATGAGTGCATCATTAGTTGGGAGGAACCACAAAGTATCAAGTTGTATTTCAGTTTTTTGCTATCCACCAATCGTTGAATGATGGAAGGCAGCGAAGGATCGCTCTTGACGAGATAAGAAAACTCATCTAAACACACCGATGTGTTCTTCCCAACGTAAAGATTGACGGAGGTGAGTATCGTTTCCCAATCATGGTATGACACACGATCAAATCCATCAAACGTAAAAGAGACAGTCTTAGCAAAGGAATCTATCTGCTGCTGCGTCTGTGCTTCTTCGCTCAAATGGTACACATCCTGATTGGTCAAAACATGCTTGATGAGTTCTGACTTTCCAATACGCCGCCTGCCATAAATTACAATCAGCACAGGCCGGTTAAGGCCCAGCGTGCGCTTGAATGTAGTGGATTCTTCTATTCTATCAATAAATTCCATATTATCAATAATTATCTTTGCCAAACATTATGTTTTGCAAAGATAATATTTTAATCACTATCAACACACAAAATCACCAATAATTTTAACTCTAATCAAAATTATGTTTGCGAAAGATAATGTTTACCGAACATAATATGGGTGAAGTGAATACTGTAAATGACACTCTTCATGCAAACAATAATCCCTTTGAAAAAGCTTTTAGGTTTGCACATACAGCAAGGTCATTTCCCTAAAAAACTCATTCTATCCTATAGCTTCCCATACCAAAAGTTAAATAGTTGGTTGGTTGGCACAGTTTACGAGTTTTGTTCTCTTTTCTCCATATTTTTGTCTATATTTTTGCAGCAATGAATCTCGAAATCACGAAAAAGTGATTACCCTAACGATATAGTATAATGGAAGTAGATGGATTCTTGCACAGCATTACAGCGCCTAATAATGTACGAATAGTTTTTACTTTAATGTGCCATCGCGTATTGCCTGGTATAATTAAAAATTCATTGATATGAATAAGATTAAAGTAGAACGGCTCGTCCGCCCTTTAGAATGGGTGCGCAAAACGAAAATTGGCGAGCTAAAGGTTGCCAATGTGCCTTTTGAGAAAGAGCACAGTGTGAGAAATGTTATCAGTAAGTACAACACAGAACATGGTCGTCGTACAGGCAAGTTTGTCCATGTAGCCTACAACCAAGAGGCAGAGCGTTTGGGTATCTATGTGGTTTCGCGAGAAGAACGAGAAAATGAACTTAACGGAAATAAAGATGCACAAAATTGGAAAAACAAATTCCCAAAGAGTTTCTTCGAAAGAGACAAATGGGAGATTGGAACAGAGTATGATTAAGTCCATGCTTACTGCCAACGGTATTGTAGATGCAACGGACACCGTTTATACTGTGCCTGACATTGCAAAAATGTTGCAACGCAAGGAATGTACCATCCGCCGTAGGATAGAGAATGGACAGATCCCAGCCCACAAGATGGGACGTTGCTGGTATATCCTGAAGTCGGAACTGGTGGCGGAATTGAGAGATACTTAGCAAGTCCTCTAAATAACAAGTGACTAAGTAGAAGTCCTTGGCCGACCCGCTGAGAAGCCAGTCGGCTGAGGCATTTTTTTGTAACCCCAAACATGATTAGAGGATGAAATGATACCCAAGACCATTATAGAAAAGATACTTGATGCGGCGCATATAGAAGAGGTGGTGGGCGAGTTTCTGTCACTCCAGAAGCGAGGCGTCATCTATCGTGCGCTGTGTCCTTTCCATCAGGAGAAGACACCGTCGTTTACAGTTACGCCCAACCGCAGCATGTTCTACTGTTTCGGGTGCCATAAGGGAGGTAATGCGATTACCTTCCTGATGGAGCATGAGAACATGACCTACCCGGAGGCCGTGAAGTGGCTGGGCAGGAAGTACGGCATAGAGGTGGAAGAGCGTGAGGAAACTATCGACGAGAAGCAGCAGCGCCTGAAACGTGAGTCGCTACTGATTGTCAATGCCACTGTACATAAGCATTACCGTGAGGTGTTTCTGCGCTACAAGCCTGCCCAGGACTATGCCTACCGCCGCTGGGGGCAGAAGTATTGCGATGAGATAGAGATTGGTTTTGCGCCCATCGACGGCAAAGCCCTCGCTCGTCTGCCCTTGCAAAAGGAATTTCTCCAGGAGTGGGGACTCATTAACAAGCAGGGCTACGACTTCTTCCAGAACCGTATCGTCATCCCCATCAAAGACCGCTACCAGCACATCATCGGCTTCACGGCCAGGGTGATGGACGACAGTCAGCCCAAGTATCTCAATAGCAAGGAGTCGTTTCTTTACAATAAGCGTAACACGGTCTTTGGTTTGGACGTGGCATGGCGGGCGGCAGGAAAGGCCGGGCGGATGTACCTTGTGGAGGGAGCCCCCGACTGTATGCGTCTGCATGCCATCGGTGTGCAGAACGCCGTGGCCGACCTTGGTTCAGCATGGACAGCGGAGCAGTTTCAACTCATCAAGAGGGCAGCCAGTAAGGTGTGCTTCATTCCCGACAACGACCCACCCAAGGGCGGTGCCGATTATGGTACGGGTATCGAAGCCGTGATGAAGGCAGGGAAGCTCGCCACCGAACAGCACCTTATCGTATCGGTCAAGGAGATACCCATCACCGAGGAAGGTAAGAAGGAAGATCCCGATACCTATTTCAAGAATCAAACGCTCTTCAAGGCTGTAGAGGAAGAGGACTTTATCCTGTGGCTGGCCGCCAAATTATTTGAGACGAGCGGCAACACTGAGCAAAAGAGTGATGCCGTGAAGCAGATAGCCCACCTGTTGTCCTTTATCGATGACGACACCAAGCTCACCATGTTCATTGATGCCCTCACCAAATATCACCGAGGAAAACTCTTCTGGCAGAAAGCCGTCGAGAACGAGAGGACGAGGCGCGACAGCCCAAAGGAGGACGAAATCGACCTAAACCGTCAGTACGGTTTTTGGATAGACCACGGCAAATACTTCTCCACCACCGAGAAGGGAGGAGTGATTGAATGGAGCAATTTTACGCTGACACCACTCTTCCACATCAAGGACCCGCTCATGGCCAAACGACTCTTCTTGCTCACCAACGAGTTAGGCATCAAGGAAATTATAGAGATGGAGCAGGAAGATCTTATCTCGTTACAAAAGTTCCGCCAAAAACTCGAATCTCTCGGCAACTTCATCTGGAAGGCTGGCGAGAAGGAACTCATTAAGCTGAAGTGCTTCCTCTACGAAAAGACTGAGACAGCAGCCCAAATCAAGCAGCTCGGCTGGAACAAGAAAGGCTTCTATGCTTTTGGCAACGGCATCTATTATGGAGGGAAGTTCAGTGAAGTCAACGAGTACGGTATCGTACACCTGGACGAGAAGGGTAACTACTACCTGCCAGCCTTCTCTCAGATTTATAAGGAAAACACTGACTATTTCCGTTTTGAGCGTCAGTTTGTGCATTTCAATTTCTCAATGATTTTGCTCCGAGACTTCACCCGTCAGCTCTTCCTCGTCTTTGGCGACAATGGCAAGATAGGCTTCTGCTTTTATCTTGCCACCCTTTTCCGTGACATCATCACCCTCACCACACGCTCATTCCCCATCCTCGATCTCTTCGGTCCGAAGGGTTCTGGCAAGAGTGAGTTAGGACACACCTTGATGTCGTTCTTTGTGATTGACAACATACCGCCTAACATACAGAACTCCACCATTCCCGCCCTCAACGACACGGTAGCTGCCGCCGCCAATGCTCTGGTGCACATCGACGAATACAAGAACGGCATCGACACCGCCAAGATAGAGTTTATCAAGGGCCTTTGGGACGGTACGGGGCGCACGCGCATGAACATGGCCACCGACAAGAAGAAGGAGACCACCGCCGTAGATGCAGGCGTGATTATCTCCGGACAAGAGATGCCTACGACCGACATCGCACTCTTCAGCCGGCTTATCTTCCTCTCGTTTCCCAAGTCAGACTTTACAGATGATGAAAAGAAGAACTACCAAAGATTGCTCATGATGCGTTCCAAAGGAATGACGCACTTAACCCTACAGCTTTTGACTCATAGGGAACTGTTTGTCAAAGCCTTTTATGATCAGTATCATTTGATATTGGATGATGTAAACAAACGGTTAGGCAGTAGGAATGTCATCGACCGCATTGTGCAAAACTGGGTGGTCCCACTTGCAGCCTTCCGATGTTTGGAAGGCAAATTGGATTTGCCTCTCTCGTATTCAGAAGTATTGAATATCACGGTTGAAGGCATTATACACCAAAACATGGAATGTAAGACAAATGACGAGTTGGGTAGCTTCTGGCGCATGGTGCAGTTTCTCAATAGTGAGGGAGAAATTTACGAAGATGCCGATTTTAGAATTAGAACTGTCAGCCGGTTCCATTCCAGTATCATCAATGAAACGGAATGGGCAGAGCCGCACAAGATACTCTATCTTCAGAAGACCCGCATCTTCATGCTCTATAAGCTCAATGCCCACCGCAACGGAGAGACCTCACTGCCCGAAGAGTCGCTGCGTTACTATTTAGAAAACAGCAAAGAGTATCTTGGCGAGCAGCGCATGACGTATCATGTTGTCAAAAAAGGCAACCAGGTCCTTGACTTCGATCACCGTGATGCCAAGGGGCAGCCCGCCAAAATGTCCGTCCAACAACGTTCCTATTGCTTTGACTATGAGAAGCTCGTCGAGGCGTTTGACATCAATCTGGAGATGACGAGGGAAGAAAATAACAGTTAAATACAACCTATAAGTTGTAGAATTCAAATATATAACTTATCTTTGCAACATAAAAGAAAGAACATGACGTTCGATAAAATTACTGACGACGGCCGTCTATGGGCTGTGCGATACAATGGAGAGAGCGATAATGCACTCTATACGCTGTTTGACAAGTGGGGCGACGTAGTATGGCTTAGACAATTCTTCCGTGATAATTGGGATGATCTGATAGCCTACTTCAAGGTGACAGACATCAACCAAGCCATAGAAGACACGATTGAGGACAGCGATCAACTGCAATGTTTGATGCTGGACTTAAATCCTGATTCAGACTTAGAATTGCTATTTCACCCATTGGAAAACTTCCGCACCTCGGAGATGGTGCTCGGCAAAGAAAAAGCCAGGCTGAAACGAACGATTCGTCATTCTTCGTGGCTTCGCATCTATGCTATAAAGTTATCACAAGGCGTGTATGTCATCACAGGTGGGGCTATTAAACTTACACTCAAAATGGAAGAGCGAAACCATACAAAGGTGGAATTGGCAAAACTGGAAAACGTCCGCCGTTTTCTCCTGAATGAGGATATTATCGACGATGATTATTTCATAGATTATGTTACCACAATATAAAAAGGAGATAAGTATGAACCGAATTATAAGCAAACTGGAGGCGCACGAGAGCAAGACACCCTCTCGCTGGCGTGAGGCTGCCGAGTACCGACAGGCCAACAAGTCGTGGCTTCGCCACTCGCAGCGTATTGCGATGCTTATGCTCGACAAGATGGACGAACTCCATCTCACCCAGACAGAACTTGCCCAGCGCATGGGCTGCTCGCAGCAGTATGTGTCAAAGATACTCCGAGGGAAAGAGAATCTCTCCATCGAGACGCTTTGCAAGATAGAAGATGCCCTCTCACTCCATTTACTCCCCAGCGAGGTAGAAACGGTTTGATGAAGTTATACTCACATGACGAGATGCTCAACCGAGTGTTGGGCAGCAAAAACACGTCTGCCCGTAATGCTTACGAGCAGAAAACGAATCGCTTCTTGAAAAAGATAAAAGACGCTCATTGAGCAAAAAAGAGAAGTAACAGGGACTCACTCTGGATACCCTAAGAACTGCTTGTGAGTCATGATAGGCTACCCGCCATTATCAGGTAATTTGTCCTGGTAATGGCGGCTTCATTTTTGCCCTAAAAAAATTCTCAGTAAACCCCGAAAATGCTTGTCTTGCTTGTCTTATATGTCTTGTCGTTGAGTATCAATAAATTATATGTCTCTGATGTTGTCTTGACTTGTCATCGCTTGTCTTAGAAAATGGTCGAAGTGGAGAATCTTTCTATTTTAGTCAAATAATATAAGTCTTGTCTAATAATAAAGAATGTTATATTCTTGAATATCAATACTTTATGTGTTTATGACAAATAAGACAGAAAAGACAGCCCAAATATATGTGCCCTACAAAAAAATAAAAAGGCGGAAGCTCCGCCTTTTCTATAACGCTTAGCTGCACTCGGCCATTTGAAAGCGAGCTTTCATGGCTCTCGCTTGCAAAGCCTTTCGTTACTGCTCATCATATAGCCTTGACAGGAAGTCCTGTAGTCGCTTATCCTGTATCTCGGTAAGTGGACAGGGCTTAAAGCCTGGTACTTGCCTAATGCTCAACATGCCCAGTCCATACCGTGAGTCATCCACCTTGATGCCCTCCATCTCCTTTACAGAGGCGTAGCCATACTCCGTTTCAGCCATCCCCACGACGATACTGAACAAAGTAAAGTCGTTGCCTTCTGGTTGCCCCTCCAGTACATACCAGCGGATGAGTCCAATTTCAAACACACAGACGCAAGTGGCGTCCTTCTGCTTCCCGTCCTGAGAATAAAGCGGGAAGTCTTTCAACTGTTCGGAGAGTTTTGCTGTCATCAAACGATTTCCCATATAAAATGCTATTGTGGAGCAGTGGTGAACCACCCCGTTACCTTCTGACTCATTTCCCTCTTGTGAAGTCTAATGACTTCTTCGGGGAAAACTATTTTCGAGCATATCAGTTGCTATTGGATGAAACATTCAAGGGCAAGGAATTTTTCAAGTTTTTATTCACATACCATGACAAAACAAAGAGCGGCCCATAAAAACCTGAAAAATAAGGCACTGGTACTTGATCATAATGTGCCAATAGCGAACTTCGCGAAGAAAATGGATGAACACCGAAGAAGTTTAGTTTCTCGCAGCAAAAAGAGAGCGCCATGGCAGGTAATGAGTTGAAGAGAGCCGGAAATGGAATGGAAGAACTGCATGCAAGGATGCTTGGGCATCTTGCTGCAAGTTTGAAATGGAATGTGGCATCTTCAACTCATCACTGGCCTTGTTGCGCACGAAATGACCTAACCTCTCTCCCTTGTCATTCTACGTCCCTGAAGAATGATGAAAGCGGTATTGTAATGGTTGCTGCTCTATGCGCAATGAATGGAGATACGGCTTTCAGGGAAAAAGCCTTCTGAAATATAGGTAAAACCACATAGGTAGTCTGTGTAACCCCAATGCAACACAAGAGTTGGGTTACACTGGAGATGCACTGACGTCACACAGGAAAAATGTGCGATATGGTGTGCATAGGCACGGAGCAGGAAGTAAGATGGGCGGAGCCGTGGAGCGGTCATGGGCGACAATCCATCACCAGCGTAACAGCGGCAGCCTATCCTTTCTGTACCATGCTATGCACTCCATCCAGCACATAATGGATAACCGCCCTCCCTTGTTGCTCCGTGTCCCAACGGAGCGATGAAAGCGGTGTGGAGTCATCACACTCATTTATGACGTGATATCGAAATACGGCTTTCAGGGAAATTAAGTATTTCCAAATAAAAGTCTTGTTTTTTGCGTCAAAAACAAAACTTTTATTTTAAACCAAGCGTTATTCAGCTAAGCATCTTTCTTTCAAATAGGCAGCGGACTGTGACCGCTGCCCGATTTTGAAAGCTGGGCATACCTTGTCAGATATACCCCAGCCATGTTCACTCCTCCCTACTTATTCTGCCCACCTGCTTATAAGGATGGTTGCAGAATACCCAATCAATCTCACGGTATGACAAAGTGGTCTGTATGCCACTGCCCATGACCATTCCACAGTGTTTTAGAATTTTGCATAACACTTAGCTTCCTCGCAGCTCTCTGCTTCTACCTTGAAAGTACCCTCGAAGATGTATCGAGCCGCTACGCTATAAATCTTCTTCATTGTATTTCCTTTTGATGGAGTATGCCTGAAACTCGGCACACTCCTGGTTCTACTTAGTCAAACATCGCATTGACGTGGGTTTCAAACTCGTCGTCTGAATAGCTGTAGAATATGTCATCTTCCACATATCCGTAAAATAGATTGTCCACTGATGGAAAATCTTCTTTCCACTTGTCGCACACACTACAGGGTGCAAATAGGGCATCGCCCAACTGCGCATTGCAAATCTCTCTTGCATCAACGCCCTCTATCGAAAAAATACTGATATTCTCCATGCTTTTAGAAATGAAAATCAATGATACCACCGATATAAAGTTCGTCACCCTCCGTCAGATGCTCCACCATGCGCATCAACTCCGTCGACTTTTCCGCAAAAGTCTGATAGTCGTCATTACAAAGGTAGAATTGTGCATCCGTGCCCAGCGGATTATGCAGCTCGGTTTCCAACTGGTACAACTCACCACAAAAGTTCATCACGTTTTCCGTGTTTACCTTTGCCGCCTTCGTCTGAATACGCTCAACCCACTCACGTTTCCACTGTCCAAAACCGCCTTGATACACCAAGGTCGTTTCATCTTTCAGGCGAAACATGCCCAATGGCAGAATATGAGCCATGAGCGAGTAAACGGCTCTCTTTCGTTCTTCTTCTGAAATGGCGGCACAATACTCATAATTACCGCCATCACCCTGCAACAAGGTATCTTCACAGAGATAGCCCTCGATGCGTTCTTCCGATAATTGAAAAATCCATGCGTGCATAACTTATCATTTTAAGAGGTTATCAATCTTAATCTTTTCCCTTTTGTGAAGTCTTCAGACTTCTTGCAGGTACTTAATTTTCGAGCAAAACAGGACGGCATAAGTGGGAAAGGCAAGGCAAGCAATGCACGGAAAAATTGACGGAATACCCAAATCTTGATTTGAGGAAGGCTGCCGTCTATTTTTCTGCGCATAGCCCCCAGCGATGCTTGCCGTTCTTTCCTATGCCGTAACTTTGCAAAGAAAATGAGTACTTGCAGCAAGGCGGCAACTGCAAACATGGAAATGATAAACAAAAAAATGGAGACTGTCTCACGACAACCTCCACCTAAACAAAAGTGTATAACCCCATTTCTGCCAAACATGCCATCTCTTTATGGCAATGGCAGTTCAAACGTCCTCACCACTGACTTGCCGTCCTTACTGATGAAGAACCACCGTTCAGCATTGTATTTCATGCCATGATGCGTTACCGCCTGATAGTCGATCTTCACTTTCCAGCCCGTCCATTCCTTCTTGCCAGTAGCCTGACTGAGCATCTGTCGAATGTCCGAGTTGGCACGCATCTGCCTTTCGGCGAGATCCATCACGTAGAAGTCATTGATGTCCAGCGACTGCATATTATTGGTACGTTTCATAATACTGTCCGTGACCGACTTCATGATACGGATGATGCCCGCCTTCTCTTGTTGCGAGAAGTAGCTGAACCCAAAAGCCGAATCAGGCTCTGATATAGCCAACATCTGCAACTGCTTAGGATATTCCACCGACTGTTTCAGATTCTCCACAGCCAACTGCTTCAACGCATGACGCTTATTTTTACAACCAGTGAGGCATAACAATGCCACCACAACATATATAATAATTTTTCTTTTCATCACTAATAACTGCTTAAATCATGATTATTCTGTCTTTTTCAGGTGTCAGTTGCAGCCGCTTGTAGTACACTGTACCGTCTTCCTTGTAAAATTCGATGCAGTCCCTGGTTACGTCCTGTTCGCAAATTTGCTTCACCTCCTCCACCGATACGGCATGACCGCTGATGTTACGCCAGATGGAGAACTTGCATGGATGTTCGGCATTGCGATAGTTGGCACAGTTGTAAGCCTTCAGCCCAACATGCAGGTCGCCGCCGCAATGCGGACACTTTGCGATGCGCGATTCCAGCTTCACCTTGCCTTCGGCTATCGACAACGACGAGGCAAACATCTTCCACTCATTTGAGGCAAAGCCCTCCAGGGCGATATGCTTGCCATTCAAGAACGCCACGGCGTCCTGCTCCGTAATTCTACGGTTGCAGATAATACCTAGAATCATAAAGTCACACGATGGATGCTCACCGATGGAATTTTCACATCGGTAGCCCTTCGAGGTCTTGCGCATCTTACCTCCACAGATAGGACATACTCCGTCGATGTAATGTACACCTGATGATACTACCACCTTTCCATTACGGATGACGAGAGCCGCCTTAAAATACTGTCCGTCCCTGTTTTGCAGAGAGAGTACCCCCGTATGACCATGCTTGACAAGTTGCGCCACCAGTTCCTCCGTTACCTCAAAATTAAACAAACGATTAGGGATAACGAATCCACAGGACTGCTCACTGCACTTCCAGTCCTGCTCGTCGTGCACCATTGTACCTCTGCCACAAACAGGGCAAATCATTAAGTTATTTGTATCACTCATATCTTTGCTATTTCTTAAAGTTTAATGATTATCAGGCAAATCCGCTGTTTGCACTGCTCTTCCTCGAAATAACAAAGTGTCGCCATGCAAAAGTACAGAAAAATGCCCATATTCAGA
>ERZ791922.873-NODE-873-length-14573-cov-2.148023_pt1 | contig 14573 bp, 8 predicted proteins | sample MGYA00510134_ERZ791922 | MGnify/ENA primary metagenome ERZ791922 (study PRJEB30046, sample SAMN00792101) | human gut metagenome | study: EMG produced TPA metagenomics assembly of the A metagenome-wide association study of gut microbiota in type 2...
AGGAAGACTGGACCAGCACCTCTACCCTTACTACGAGGCCGACACCGAGGCGGGACTGCTGGATGACTATCACGCACTGGAGCTCCTGGAGTGCCTGTGGGTGAAGTTCTACAACCAGCCTGCACCTGTCAAGGTAGGCGTCACCCTGAAGGAGAGCGGAACGTACACAGACTTTGCCAATATCAACACTGGTGGCATCAAGGAGGACGGCTCTGACGGAGTCAACGCCGTGAGCTACCTGATCCTTGACTGCATGGACGAGCTGAAGCTGGTACAGCCGAACTCGAACGTCCAGATCTCAAAGAAGACTCCGACGAGATTCCTCAAGAGAGCGCTGGAGATCTCCAGAAAGGGATGGGGCCAGCCTGCATTCTACAACACAGACGAGATCGTACAGGAACTCCTGAACGCAGGAAAGAGCCTGCTGGACGCAAGGCAGGGCGGTTCCTCCGGATGTGTTGAGACCGGTTCCTGGGGTAACGAGGCGTACATCCTGACGGGATACATGAACATCCCTAAGATCCTCCAGATGACTCTTTACGACGGATTTGATACGTATTCAGGAAAGCAGCTGGGACTGCACCTCGGAAACGCCGAGGACTTCAAGTCATATGATGAGCTGTTCGACGCCTTCAGCAAGCAGCTTAACTACTTCGTAGACCTGAAGGTGAGAGGAAACAACGTAATTGAAAACATCTTTGCAAAGGAGATGCCTGCTCCGTTCCTGAGCATCGTCACCAACGACTGCATAAGCAAGGGTAAGGACTACAACGCCGGCGGAGCGAGATACAACACGAGGTACATCCAGGGCGTGGGCATCGGAACTGTCACCGACATGATGACGGCCATCAAGTACAACGTTTTCGAGAAAAAGAAGTTCACGATGGCCGAGCTGAAGAAGGCGATGGAAGACAACTTCCAGGGCCACGAGGACATCTTCAGCATGGTACACGACAAGACGCCTAAATACGGAAACGACGACGACTACGCCGATGACGTGATGCAGAGCATCTTCACCCTTTACAGAGACACCATCACTGATCGTCCGACCGTTTGCGGAGGAAAATACAGGGTAGACATGCTGCCTACTACCTGCCACGTTTACTTCGGAGACGTGCTTCTGGCCACGCCTAATGGGCGCCTGGCACACGTTCCGGTATCCGAGGGCATCTCTCCGGAAAAGTCCGCCGATGTGAACGGGCCTACGGCGGTCATCAAGTCCTGTGCAAAAATGGATCACATCTCCACAGGAGGGACTCTGCTGAACCAGAAGTTCACCCCATCCGTCGTAAAGGGCGAGAAGGGACTGGACAACATGGCATCCCTGGTTCGTTCCTACTTCGCCATGGACGGACACCACATCCAGTTCAACGTCATCGACAAGCAGACCCTGCTGGAGGCTCAGAAGCACCCTGAGGACTACAAGGACCTGATCGTCCGCGTGGCCGGATACTCAGACTACTTCAGGAACCTTGACAAGGCCCTGCAGGACGAGATCATCAACAGGACAGAACAGTCCTTTGATTGATACCCTTTTCTACAAAACCAGAGGGAGCCGGATTGAAACCGGCTCCTTTTGGTGGTATAATGATACCGAAGTTTAGACCACGGTCTAACACATAGCGTATCGGATATCTTAATTCATTTCAGATGATCGAAAACAAGGAGAGTAGCAATGAAGCTTGGATTTATCGGCTGCGGTGTAATGGCGAACGCCATGATGGGCGGTATCATCAAGAACGGACTTTACAAGCCTGAGGACATCTGGGGAGCAGATCCTTTTCAGGGCAGCAGGGATAAGACGAAGGCTGCCAACGGCATCAACGTCACAGACAGCAACGTCGAGGTAGTTGAGAACTGCGAGACAGTTTTCCTGACAGTGAAGCCTCAGTATTACGAGAGCGTCATCGCCAGCATCAGGGACGCCATCAGAGAGGATCAGCTGATCATCAGCATCGGAGCTGGAAGAACACTGGATTACATTGCTGAGCAGTTCGGAGACAAGAAGGTCAAGGTGGTCAGGGTCATGCCTAACACACCTGCACAGGTCGGAGCCGGAATGGCTGCTGCATGCCCTAACCAGTACGTAACAGAGGATGAGATGGCAAGGGCTCTGGAGATCCTGAGGGCATTCGGAAAAGCAGAACAGGTACCTGAGAACCTCTTCGACGTCGTTACGGGCGTCAGCGGATCCGGTCCTGCATATGTGTTCATGTTCATCGAGGCCATGGCAGATGCCGGCGTTGTGGGCGGAATGCAAAGAGCGATGGCCTACGAGTTCGCCGCTCAGACGGTGTATGGAGCAGCCAAGATGGTCATGGAGACAGGGAAGCACCCTGGCGAGCTGAAGGACATGGTAAGCTCACCTGCGGGGACCACCATTGCAGCGGTGAGAGAGCTGGAGCTCAACGGTTTCAGAAGCGCTGTGATCGAGGGCGTGAACGCAGCCACGGACAAGTCCATCGAGATGCAGAGCGCAAAATAACCGCGCATGACAGACGCAAACAAGTTCATACCACATAATTACCTGCGGAAAAGGCGCCGGAGGCGGAGCAGTCCTAGCTTCGTCCCGGCGCCTTTTCCTGTTCTTATCCGTGTGATGTTCCTGCCTGGTGCTGTTATTTCTGCCAGATCACTGCTGCAGTGCTCAGTCGCTGCAGGCGGTCTGGTCTTTGCCTCTGTTTTTCGCCATGTACATGGCATCGTCGGCCTTGTTGATCATATTCTGCAGGTCTTCTGTGGCGGTGGTGTATCCGATGGAAGCGGAAACACGTATCTCAGTCCCGTCATCCAGCACGACCCGGATGCCCCGTATCTCGTCCAGGAGAGCCGAGACGACAGACGGAAGGTCATCTCCGGTGCCGCTTATGAGACCCACGAATTCATCTCCGCCGTAGCGATAGAATGAGATCGACCACTTCAGCCCGAAATTGAGAAGGGTATCTCCCATGGCCTGCAGGCATCTGTCACCTGCAGCGTGGCCGTATTTGTCGTTGGTCACCTTGAAATTGTCCAGATCGAGCAGTATTGCCGCAGTGACCGGGGCTACGGTACCGTTTTCGATGTCCCTCATCACGTCGTACAGGCTGAGGCGGCTGAAAAGCCCTGTGAGAAAATCGTAGCGCCTGTCGTGATCCGCCTTGGAGTACATGGACATGGCCATCTCGACCTGCTTTTGCAGCATCTCCTTTTCCTGTTTTATGTGAAGGCGGTCCCGTTCAAGCTCCTCTATGTGCCGGCTCTCCTTCGAGATGTCCACGCCGTAGAGTATGCTCTCAACGTGGCCGTTTGAAGGATTCTCGATGAGCTGCGTGGTGATTCTGGACCAGCGGATCGACATGTCGTCGTAATAGGATTCCGTCTCCAGTGTTATCTGGTGTCTGTCCTCTGACCACGCCGCAAGCTGTGCCTGACGGCAGAAGGTCTGGAAAAAGAGCTCCTGGCCGTCGTCGGATGGCACGAAGGATGCGATCTGGTGGATGAGGGCGTCCACGTTTCCCATGTTCTGCATCTTACGGGCGTTTTCTGCGTTCCCGCCGGAGCTCAGCCATCTGTCGGCTGTGAGGTCCATGTGGAAGACGCCCTGGCCGTCGGGGATCGTCTCCAGGATCCCTCGTATCTGGTTGGTGTATCGACGCTGGATATTAATGAGCCCCGTCACATCCCTGCCGTATTCGATGAACACCTTTTTTCCGTTCCACTCCGCATAGCGGGCCTTCAGCCGGAAAACGTGCTCGCCGTCGTCTGTCTCGACATCCTTTTCCTTTTCATCGCCCATCTGCTTCATAGGACAGTGCCCGCACGGGGCGTTCAGTCCCAGCATGTACTGATAGCACTTTTCCCCCTGGTAAGGCCTGTCCGGATGCCCGGAAATGTCGAGGGTCATCTGGTTGGCGTAGACCATGGTGTAGTCCTCGGGGTGGCACACCTGGATGAACTGGCCTGAGTGGTCGAGAAGGTCCATCAGATCATCTGTTCCCAGATCCCGTTCGACGTGATCTGACGGAAGACAGTCTTCTCTCGAAATGCTCTCGCTGTGTGACTGCAGGTAGCTGCAGAAGTCGTCCTCGCTCATGGGTCTGGAATAGTAATACCCCTGCACGAAGTCGCAGTGGTTTTTCTTTAAAAAGTCGCTCTGCTCCCTTGTCTCAACGCCTTCAGCAACTGTGGCGAGGCCTGTCCTGTGACACATGGTGATCATGGATGAGATCACGGAGCGTGTGGTCGGCTGTGTCTCTATCTTCTGGATAAATGACTTGTCGATCTTGACCACGTCCAGTGGATAGTTGCCGATCATCCCAAGTGCAGAATAGCCCGTTCCGAAATCGTCCAGCAGTATCCTCGATCCGTTCTTTCTGAACTGGGATAGATAGTAGGCGCAGTTCTCCCTCAGGACAGCGAGAGACGTTTCAGTAACCTCATAGTTCACCGAACCTCGCGGGAGTCTGCTTTCGCTTCCATACAGGAAAATGTCATGCATCAGCGCATCGTTGTAGAAATCCTGCCTTGACAGGTTCATGGATACCGGTAGCAGATCCAGCCCCTGTTCAATTCTGGAATTCTGGAACCTGTAGACCTCTTTCAGCACATAGTGATCCAGCTGTGATACGAAGCCGTGCTTTTCAAGAGCCGGGATGAAGTCGCCCGGAGACACGATGCCCAGGGACGGGTGATCCCAGCGGATGAGCGCTTCGGCCGAGCAGGTCTGCCCGGTATCACAACGGAATATCGGCTGGTAGAATACCTGCATTTCGCCTTTTTTCAAGCTGGACTGGAAAGAAGAGAGGATCTCCGCGCGGTTTACGTATTCGCTCCGCATGGCGGAATCGAATACACCTACGCTGCTGTGCTCGCTTCTGTCGGCAGCCTCCTTGGCCAGGATGGCCCAGTCCACCATCCTGGAGACGGAATATTTTTCGGATCCCGCGTTGTATATTCCGCAGCGCAGGTGGACGTGAATATGCTGTGTCCCGTTCTCCCAGGTGAGGTCGAGGAGATCTGCCAGATCATTGCCTGAGAGAGATCTCTTACGCACGAGGAAGATGAACCAGTCTGATTCTATGCGCGCCGAGACCACCGGATTCATCCAGCTGTCCTTCAGAGTCCTGAAAACATTCTGCAGCACCAGATCCCCGTTCTGGATGCCGAAGACGTCGTTGATGGCTTTGAAGTTGTGGATGTCGAACATGACCACGGCGTATTGCTGCTGATCTTCCCTCTGGAAAATGCGCTGGGTCTCCCGTATGAAACCCTTCCTTGAATACTCTCCCGTGAGGGCGTCGAAGTATTCGTGATCCAGGAGTCTGTCCAGTTCATCCTGGGACTCGGGCAGTTTGGATGATATGGTGGCCCGTTCGCCCACGGTACTCATCACCAGGGCGTGACCGACACTGCCGTCTTCCAGAACCATCTCCACCGCGTCCACCGTTTCATGGATCCCTCTGATCGGGTCCAGATACGTACGTGGTCCCTTTACGTGGTTGGCCACGGGACATGGCGGGCATGGCTCGTCCAGGCCCATGAGACACTTATAGCATTTCTTTCCTTTTTTCAGCTGCGGATACAGCTCCAGTGCCGTCTGATTGCAGCTTACTACGTTGTAATCGCTATCGATCACATATACTCCAGATGACTTCTCGTTCATATGACAGATCCATTCTGATCAAACTCTGTTGATATCTGACACTGATTATAATAGAAATAGTGTCAGTAGTATATCAACTGCCGGTAATAAAAATGCTCCGGTGCGTCTCATCAGTCAGACGTCGGAGCTATAGTCGGTTTTGAGTCCCTCGAAAAAAGTGAGCCGTTTCGCCTCATATCGCGGACGGCGCCTAAGGACGGCATATCCCGCAGGGCTTGTATCCCTCCGCCTCCAGCTGGGACGGTGACTCGCGGGATATCCTTTTGTTGTGCTCCGCCATCTTCTTCACACCACTGCAGTCCGGTCTGTGGAATACGCCGGAGCTGGTGTTGATGATGTAATATTCTTCAGTATCTGCTGTCCCGCTGCTGTCAGCTCCCGCGGAAGCGGTGGCCGAACTCCCTGATCCCACACTGCCTGAGGATCCGGAGCCGGAAGAGCCCGACTCTCCGGACGTCTTTTCCCAGGCCCCCTGAAGATCACCGGTCTTCGTGAATTCCCGGGCATATGCCTCGTTGGTCAGTGTCATGTCTCCGGTGCTGTAGTCTATGGAAAATCCCGGCTGCACGTTGTAGATGTAGACGTTGAACTCCAGCTGCCCCTGGTCCTCCAGGGAATAGCACTCCATGTGGATGCCCCGGCACACCAGGTCGCTGCCGCGGAAATCCGGAGTGACGCGGTAGAGGATGTGGGAGCCTTCGTTGTTTTCAAGGTATTCCAGGGCCTTTGTCTCGTAGGGGATCATCTCCGTGTTGCAGGTCCGGGTGGCCGTGACGAGGTCTCGCGGTGCGAAGGTGGAGCTGCCGTCGATGCCGGTGAGGGAATAGGCGATGAGGTGTGCTCTGTTATAGAAGCTGCCTCCAGGCACCAGCCCCTGAAAGTCGGTGCTGTGCCAGCCCGTCGGGTGTATGCTGCTGATGGAGCCGCGGTCCTTTTCCGGCAGCTCTGATGCCTCGAGGATGACCTCTGCGCCGGTGGCCCTGCCCAGGCTGTCCAGCTCGTTGTACTGGACGTAGGACCGGGTCTTCGACTTTTCCTCTGAAGTGAAGTCGGTCTTCCCGTCGTTTATGGTCACCACCATGGGCTGTCCGTCCTGGTAGTCCGGGATCTCGTCCATAGAGGTGGCGGAGCTGGTGGCTCCAGTGGCGTTGTCCACGGTCTTTTCTGTTACCGAGCTGCAGCCGCCGCCTGCCGCTGCCACAAAAGCTGCCATACAAAGTATGGCAGCCCTTCTGAAGAATTTCCTTATTCTTGCGTTGCTTTCCAAAATAAACTCTTTCTGTTCTTTCCTTTTATTCCTGTGCTTTCTTGCACTTTGCAGTTCCACTTGATCGGGATCGTGCTGTTTATGCCGCGTCCCCTACTTCGCCATGTGGTAGATCCTGACGAAGTCCTCCTCATAGAGGACCTTTGCCGCTCCTATCTTGCCGCCAACGGCCCTGCTGCAGTTTGCCGCGAGAGTCCTTATGTCCTCGTCGGACGGGTGCAGTCCCAGCTCGCTCATGGAGACAGGCATGCCCAGCTCCCTGAAAAAGTCTTCCATCTTTTCTATTCCCTTCAGTGCTATCTCGTGATCAGTGCCCTGGTCGGGAACGTCCATCACGTCGGTGGCGAACTTCCTGAATCTCCACAGGCAGTCGTCCATCACGTATCTCGCCCAGCTGCCCCAGAGAGCCGCCAGACCTGCTCCGTGGGCCACGTCGTACATGCCGCTGAGCTCGTGCTCCAGCCTGTGGGTGGCGAAATCGAAGCCGCCGTTGCCGCAGCCCGTGAGTCCGTTGTGGGAGAGGCTGCCCGCCCACATCACCTCTGCCCTGGAATCGTAATTCTCCGGGTCATCGAGCAGGATGCGGGCGTGCTTCATGACGGTCTTTATCAGGCCTTTTGCGATCTCGTCGGTGAGGTCCATGTTGCCCTTGGAGGTGAAGTATCTCTCCAGGGTGTGCATGATGATGTCGGTGCAGCCGCACTTCGTCTGATAAGGCGGAAGTGTCGTGGTGAGCTGAGGATCGAGAATGGAAAAAACAGGGCGTCCCAGGTCGTTGCTGTAGCCTCTCTTGATGCCTCCTTCATCTTTGGTGATCACTGAGGAGTTGCTCATCTCGCTGCCGGTGGCCGCCAGAGTCAGGATGTCGCAAACGGGGAGGATCTCTTTGGCCTGGGCTTTACGGTCGTAAAAATCCCACACGTCCCCGTCGTATGGCACTCCGTAGCCGATGGCCTTTGAGGAGTCCAGTACGCTGCCTCCGCCGACTGCGAGAATGTGATCGACTTTTTCCCGGCGGGCAAGTTCAATCCCCTCGTACACCAGAGAGAGGCGCGGGTTCGGTACTACTCCTCCAAGCTCCACATAGGAGATCCCGGACGCGTCCAGGCTGGCCTTCACCCTGTCCAGCAGACCGGAGCGCACCACGCTGCCGCCGCCGTAGTGGATCAGGACTTTTTTTGCACCACGGCTCTTCAGCTCGTCGCCGACCAGATCCTCCTTGTCTCTTCCGAAGATGACTTTCGTAGGAGTGTAGTAAACAAAATCATTCATTTTTCCCGTTCTCCTTTCTATAAACGCCACCACTATATGTTGTGGTGGGGCATATTCAAGCAGTCCACGGTTTTTTGCCGAATGCAAGGGGCAAAGAGCACATACCGTGGTCTAAATAAAAACATTTCACTGAAGCAATGTCATGTTACCATAGATGGCGTTGACGGTGTAGTCCGGGTATGTCCTGAAATGTTTTTCCTGTGGCCGGCCGATTGACACATACACATCATGTAGCATATAATCACCATGCTGACACACGACATATTGTGTCCCAATATCACAAATCACACAATATAGATATATATGCAAATTGCTTGCAGACGAAGAATCAAACGAAACAGAAAGCGAGATCGGAGGAGTCTTTCATGAAGGTAATTAAAAGAAACGGAGCCGAGGTCGAGTTCGACATCGATAAGATCGTGACCGCCATTACGAAGGCCAACAATGCTGTTCCAGAGGCGATACGTATGACAAAGGTCCAGATCCAGAGGATATCCGACAGCGTTGCCGTGTCCTGCGATACCCTGGGAAGGGCACCTTCCGTTGAAGAGATACAGGATATGGTAGAGCGCCAGATCATGCAGCATGGCGCCTACGAGGTGGCTAAGGCCTACATCACGTACCGCTACACCAGGACCCTGGTGCGCCAGTCCAACACAACGGATGACAAGATCCTGACTCTCATAGACAGAAACAACGAGGAGGTAAAGCAGGAGAACTCCAACAAGAACCCTGTGATCAACTCCACACAGAGAGATTACATGGCGGGAGAGGTGAGCAAGGACCTGTCCAGCAGGATCCTTTTGCCACAAGATATAGTGGAGGCCCACAACGAGGCCATCATCCACTTCCACGACATGGACTACTACGCACAGAGGGAGCACAACTGCGATCTGATCAACCTGGAGGACATGCTCCAGAACGGGACCGTCATCAGCGAGACCAAGATCGAGAAGCCGCACAGCTTCTACACCGCATGCAACATCACCACCCAGATCATCGCTCAGGTGGCCAGCAACCAGTACGGCGGTCAGTCGTTCTCCCTTGCTCACCTGGCACCTTTCATCGACATCAGCAGACAGAAGCTGAGGAGACAGGTGATCGAGGACAGGATAGCCTGCGGAGAGCCTCTTGACGACGAGATCATCGACAAGATCACGGAGCATCACCTCAAGAACGAGATCAGCTCCGGCATACAGACCATCCAGTATCAGCTCATCACACTCATGACATGCAACGGCCAGGCACCGTTCGTGACCATGTTCATGTACCTGGACGAGGCACCTGAGGGGAGGACCAGAGACGACCTGGCTCTCGCCATCGAGGAAGTGCTGAAGCAGAGGATACAGGGCGTGAAGAACGAGAAGGGCGTGTGGATCACACCTGCCTTCCCTAAGCTGATCTACGCGCTGGACGAGGATAACATCCACGAGGATTCCAAGTATTACTACCTCACGAAGCTGGCTGCTGAGTGCACGGCCAAGAGGATGGTGCCTGACTACATCTCCGTGAAGACAATGAAGCAGCTGAAGGGCGGAGACGTGTACACCTGCATGGGCTGCAGATCGTTCCTGACGCCCGACAGATTCACGGATGCCGGTGTCGGCAACATCGCCAACGCAGGAAACTACAAGGAAGGACAGCACCGGTACTACGGAAGGTTCAACCAGGGCGTCGTGACCATCAACCTGGTGGACGTGGCCTGCTCTTCCGACGGCAACATGGAAAAGTTCTGGAAGCTCCTGGACGAGAGGCTCGAGCTGTGCCACAAGGCCCTCAGGCTGAGACACGAGAGACTGCTCGGAACGCCGTCTGATGTCGCGCCTATCCTGTGGCAGCACGGAGCGATCGCAAGACTGAAGAAGGGCGAACCGATCGACAAGCTCCTCTACGGCGGGTATTCCACGCTCTCTCTGGGATATGCCGGAGTCTGCGAGATGTGCTGGAGAATGACCGGCAAGTCCAACACCACCGAGGAGGGAAGAGAGTTTTCTCTTAAGGTCATGCAGCGCCTGAACGACAAGTGCGCAGAGTGGAAGGCCGCGGAGAACATCGACTATTCCGTATACGGTACTCCTATGGAGTCCACTACGTACAAGTTCGCCAAGGCCCTGAGAAAACGCTTCGGAGTGATCCCTCACGTGACCGACAAGAACTACATCACCAACAGCTATCACGTGCACGTGGAGGAGAATATCGATGCGTTCTCCAAGCTGAAGTTCGAGTCCGACTTCCAGAAGCTGAGCCCGGGCGGAGCCATCAGCTATGTTGAGGTGCCGAACATGCAGAACAACATCCCTGCCGTGCTGGACGTGATGAAGTACATCTACGACAACATCATGTACGCCGAGCTCAATACCAAGAGCGATTACTGCCAGGCCTGCGGCTATGACGGAGAGATCAAGATCGTGGAGGATGAGGACGGCAAGCTGATCTGGGAATGCCCTAACTGCGGCAACAGGGACCAGAACCGCATGTCAGTTGCCAGGAGGACCTGCGGGTACATAGGTACTCAGTTCTGGAACCAGGGCAGGACCCAGGAGATCAAGGACAGGGTGCTCCACCTGTAGAACGGGGAAGAGAATGTATTACGGAGAGATAAAGAACTGCGATATTGCCAATGGAACAGGAGTGCGCATAACGCTTTTCGTTTCCGGATGCACCAACCGATGCGAAGGCTGCTTCCAGCCACAGACCTGGGACTTTAAGTACGGACAGCCCTTTACAGAGGAAACTGAGGATAAGATACTGAAAATGATGGAGCCGGAGTACATCGACGGCCTCACCCTCCTGGGAGGAGAGCCCTTCGAGCCGGAAAACCAGGAGGCCCTCCTTCCTTTTCTAAAGAGGGTCCGCGAGAAATTCCCCGACAGGACACACAAGTCCGTCTGGGCGTTCACCGGCTTCACCCTGGACATGCTCCTCACAGAGGGCAGCCACCCGAGGTGCCGGTATACCGACGAGATGCTTTCCTTGATAGACGTGCTGGTCGACGGTCCGTTCGTACAGGCGCAAAAAGACATATCGCTTCAGTTCAGAGGCTCCAGAAACCAGCGCATCATCGACTTGAACCGCACGAGGGCAGAGGGTAAAATCACCTTGTGGAACGATGGTATCGTAAACGGGAGGTAAGATATGGGCTTTGGAAAAGATGGAAAAAATCGCAACATCCTGCTTGGGATAGCGGGTGCCGGCCTTGCTCTTGGGATCGCTCTGCTGGTAGCCGCCGGCAAGATAGGCGGCGGATCAGAGGACGACGATGACCAGGACGGCGAGCTTAGAGAGCTGCTGAGGACATCCGACGGAGACGATGACGCGAATGAGGACCTGGACGACTGATTGGATGACGCTCCGGAAGGCGTGCCTGGGAGGCGAAAAACGGTGTTGATGGAAGGCTGTCACACGAAAAGTGTGGCGGCTTTTTTTCATAGGCCGGGGGAGATCGCCATCCGTAGGACGAGAAAACCGGATGACGCAGCCTGACTGCTTTCATCAAAAAATAATTGCGCACAATTGTACAGCGAAATGCACAAGGGTAGAAAATAAAAATTGTGATATCATTACAAAAATAATCAAGAAATAATTGTTGATGTTTATATATCAGAACAAGTAATATGCCGGATAAGCAAATCTGTCTTCCGTTAATCTTTTAACTGATGTAGACTCTAGTCGATGAAAAGAACACAACATTCCCGATCAAGGGGGAGGAAGTAGAGATGGCTAAGAAGATTATCTGCGTTGCTGTATTTGTTGCTACAATAGGTGCGTTTCTGGTAGATGTAGCCAGCGGAAGAAACTTTTTCCCGGCTGAACTGATCGGAGGCGCTGCTATAGTCGCGGTCCTGGGGGTGGCTTCCAGATTCCAGGGCGAGACTAAGTAGCCGATTTAAACATAGCCCAACCCATATAACCTATACCACGGAATCCCTGAGACTTGGTCTTGGGGCTTTCTTTTTTTTGATCTTGCTGTTTCGAGGGCGCGTCTCTTGTCTGGAGGACCCGGTCGACTCATTTTGGTCTCATATGCCTGCTGTTGCAGAAAATGTACACATTTTTTGTGACCTGACGTGGAACGCTTACGATGTGGCCCGCGCAGGACTTCCAGCCCGGAAGTCCCCGCATTTGAAGTTTTTACATAGCTAAATTTCAACAAATCCGGTTCCACGATATGGTATAATCAATGACAAATTACGTTGGAACAGCAGGGACTTGCTGCAGGGAACAGGTATGGATCAGGAACAGATACGCATTATACGTGCCGTCCGTCGGTTTCAGAACCGGGACACAGATGCCTACAATGAAATATACATGCATACGGTGAGGCGTCTTTCTGTCTATGCCCGGGCACTGGCAGGATCCCTGACAGGAGAGTTCTCCGGGGCCTCGGAGCCTGGCGAAAAGGGCAATCGTGTCAGGCGCCAGGAAGAGGAGGCGGCCCAGAAGAGAGCCCAGAAGGACGCGGAGGATCTCCTCACCGATACTCTCAAGGACATCACGGATAACCTGGGTAACCTGCGGTCTCCAGATGCATACGATACGTGGAGTCTTGGGGTCCTGAGGCGCCACGCCCGCCAGCGCCAGCTCCAGTTCATCAGGGCTCAGGGTCAGAGTTCCATTACTGCCGGGGAGAAGAGTGTCACCACCGACACCATCAGCGCTACCTTTGCCATGGGCCTCGACGAGGCCATTAACGGCGCTTTCCTGGAAAACCGGTCCACGAACGTGAACGCCATATCAAGCCTACCTCGCCGTGAGACCGTGTTCGACGATACGGGCTGGGCCTACGACGGCAATGTCGGTGCCGGGATCTGGAGCATCAACCAGGCTGTTCTCGGCGCTCTGGAAAAAATGGAGATCCCTTCGGTCATCGCCACCGTGGCGGCCTACGGAGAAGGGCTTTCCGTGGAGCAGATCGCCGCGGCCCTCGATCAGACCATCGGCGATACCAAGCGAATGATGGTGGCTGACCGTCGCCAGATATCCGGGGCGCTTGAGGGCTTTGGAAAGATGGGCCTGGAGGGAGCCGGGACACCGGCGCAGTTCACAGGCGCGGCGATAAGATCTCTTTCACAGGATGGAAAAACTCTCTTGCCTGAGGGCGGAGAGCAGCGCATATACAAGCAGGTGGTGAGGGCCGCGGGGCTCAGGGGACTCGTGAATCCGTACACCGGGAAAAAAGGCCTTTTCGGCCGTCGGAAAAAAGAGCCGGCAGAGATGCATCTGGAGACGAACCCTTTTTTTGCAGGTGATGTCGCCGCGGAAAAGCCTCCGACAGAACCTCAGGTCGTGGCGGATGCCAGCGACGAGGAGAGTCGGGCGCCGGAGAACGAGACACAGGAAGATCATACAACGGGACAGGAGGCCAGGGCAGCAGCTGAGGTCGAGAGGCCGGGGACTTCCTCTGAGGAGACTGGTGAGACCTCTTCCGATGCAGCTGAGAAGACAGATCAAGCCGCATCTGAAGCGGTTCAGACGTCCGAATGTTCAGATGCACCCTCAGATGACAAGATAGGTGCCGATCCTGGAGACAAGACAGAGACGCCTGCTGCACATGTGGAAAATACTTCAGCCCCGGCGGAGGCCGGTCCAGCGACGGAAGACATGATATCGACACCTGCGGACAGGATATCAGAGCATGGGATAACGGAATCCACGCCGGAGACAGGCTTACCTTCGACTGCTATCAGGGGAGAGGAGTCGACAGGCGGGATAAGACATGACGGAGAGTGCAAAGAGAATATCGCAGGAGAGATCTCCGTGAAGAATTCCGGAAGGGGATCCGGAATGACCACAGGGAAGAAGCTGGCAGTGCTCATCGTCATTCTGCTCATAGCCGCTGTCGCCGCCGCGGCGTACTACTATTTTTACCGGTACATACCGGCAGAAGACCGGGCACAGCAGAGGGCCGTGCAGCAGACCGCCAGCGCCGTCATGCAGGATGCTGTGACAAAGGTGGGATCCCAGTTCGACGCGGGAGAGGACTTCCTTGGTAAGACCGCAAATGCGCAGATCGTGCTGGCCTGGAAGAACGCTTTGAAGGGCGGTATCAAGGACCAGGATGCCCAGTACTATCTGGCCGACATCAACGGGGACGGTGTGCCGGAGATGCTGAGCTCCAGCGAGTCCAGTGCCATTCTCTATACAGTATACAAAGCAAAGTTATACTCTCTGAAACAGTCGCCGGGGATAATCGGATACATCCAGGGAGCGAACACCATTTGCTTCTCCTACCAGGACGGAGATAAGGCGGGAGATAACATTTACAAGATAGTCAACGGCCAGTTCCAGAGGACGGCATACGGACAGTACGAGCTTAGATTCTGGTCCAGCTTCCTCGAGGATACCGGTTGGTACAGCTGGAACGGCCAGGAAGTGGACGCCACAGAATAC
>ERZ791922.875-NODE-875-length-14552-cov-3.086777_pt1 | contig 14552 bp, 18 predicted proteins | sample MGYA00510134_ERZ791922 | MGnify/ENA primary metagenome ERZ791922 (study PRJEB30046, sample SAMN00792101) | human gut metagenome | study: EMG produced TPA metagenomics assembly of the A metagenome-wide association study of gut microbiota in type 2...
GGCATGTTTGACGTGGCGCATGGAGCGGGGCTCGCGGCCGTGTGGGGAAGCTGGGCAAGATACGTGGCGGATGCCCGGCCGGAGCGTTTCGCACAGTTCGCTGTGAATGTCATGGGTGTTGAGCCGGGGCAGGATGATATGGCGACAGCTCTCAGGGGCATAGAGAAGATGGAGGATTTCTACCGCGCAGTGGGAATTCCGGTGTGTATAAAGGAGATGGGAATTGATCTGACAGAAGAGCAGACGCGCGCGCTGGCAGAGAAGTGCAGCTTTTCCGGAACACGTACCATCGGCTGTGTGAAAAAGCTGGATCAGGAGGATATGTACCGGATATACAAGGCGGCAAAAGGTTGATAAACAGCCGGGGGTGAAGCTGTTATGAACGCAGAGGCGGATGGGTGCGGCGGCGGATTGTAAAAGCCGGGACAGAGTGGTAAAATACAGTCAGTGAATTTTTTATACGAGGAGGCATTACTATGGATAAGAAAGTACTGGATTATGTTGTAGAGAAGACCAAAGAGCTGATCAGCGCTCCCTCGTGCAGCAGCGAGACAAAGGCATCGGCTGAGGAATGGCTTGCAGCTGTTGGCACGGATCGGGAGGCAGAGGCAACGAAGAAATATATTGCTGACCTGGAAGGAGATATCATGCCCATTGACATGCTGATCAGCTTCGCTGAGTCCGAGGCAGGGGCAAAGGTGTTCGGCGGGGCAGAAGCAGCGGCCGGCGTGGCGGACCATGCGAAGAAGATCAAAGCGGATGGCGCTGTATACTGCGACTGCCCGGCGTGCGCTGCCGTAGAGAAGATTCTTGAGAAGAAAGATGAAATCCTGGCGTAAAAGCGGACAGGCAGTAAACTGACATAGGAGATGAGATCATGGAATCAACATTAAAAGATCTGAAAGAAAGAAGAAGTATCCGTGCCTATAAGCCGGAACAGATCAAGGAGGAGGAGCTCCGGAAGATCCTTGAGGCGGGGACATACGCGCCGACGGGGATGGGAATGCAGTCTCCCAAGATCGTAGCAGTACAGGATAAGGAGACAAGGGACTATCTCTCGAAACTCAATGCGAAGGTTATGGGGGACGAAGAGTCAGACCCGTTTTACGGAGCGCCCACAGTTCTTGTAGTGCTGGCTGCAAAGGATCGCCCTACCTGTGTGGAGGACGGCTCGCTGGTCATGGGCAATCTGATGAACGCCGCGTATGCGGTGGGCGTGGGCTCCTGCTGGATCCACAGGGCGAGAGAGGTGTTTGATTCCAAAGAGGGAAAAGCCCTCCTTAAAAAATGGGGCATTGAAGGAGACTATGTGGGCGTGGGACACTGCATCCTCGGCTATCCGGCTGACAGCGCGGCTCCGGAGGCAAAGCCGAGAAAAGAAGATTATGTTGTATATGTGAGGTAAGAGGATGACAGGAATCATCTGCGTAGGGGTGTGCGGAGGTTTTACTACATTTTCAACGTTTTCCCTGGAAGCGTATACCCTGATCGGAAAAGGACACTATGGAATGGCGGCTGCATATATGTGCGCCAGCGTCATTTTCTGCCTGATCGGTGTTATGGGCGGAATGTATGTGTCAGAGCATATTTGACGCTTCTGATCAAGGTACAGGGCGTTCTGAATAAAAATTTCTTAAGAAATTTCTATATCAAAATATGTAGCGGCAAGTCCTGAACAATGATACAATAGGGGGCAGAATGAGTGCCTGCGCGGAGAAATCATATAGAGACGAAAGACAGTGCAGGACGCAAGAAAGGAGACCAGACAATGGAATCATATATGCAGATGCTCACAAATTGTGCGAAAAAGGCTGCTGTTGAAGCGGCAAAGATGGGGACAGCAGATAAGAACCGGGGACTTCTTGCTGTTGCGGATGAGCTCATCGCGCAGCAGGAGATGATCCTGGAGGAAAATACAAAAGACCTGGATGCGGCAAAGGAAAAAGGGATCAAGCAGTCGCTCATTGACCGGCTCGCACTGTCAGAGAAACGGATCGCTGATATGGCGGAAGGACTCAGGCAGATTGCTGCTCTGGATGATCCGGTGGGAGAAATCCTGTATATGAAGACAAGGCCAAACGGGCTTCGGATCGGACAGAAGAGAGTGCCCCTGGGTGTGGTGGGGATTATTTATGAGTCCCGCCCCAATGTGACGGCAGATGCATTCGGTCTGTGCTTTAAGACAGGCAACGCGGCGATCCTGCGCGGAGGGAGCGATGCGATCCACTCCAATCAGGCGATCGTGCGCGCCATCAAGTCCGGGCTGCGCAAAGAAAAGCTCTGCCAGGATGTGATACTGCTTGTGGAAGATACGAGCCGCGAGGTGGCTGGTGAGATGATGAAGATGCACGGCGGCATTGACGTGCTGATCCCGCGGGGCGGCGCAGGGCTGATCGCCAATGTGGTGGAGAACAGCACGGTCCCCGTGATCGAGACCGGAACAGGCAACTGCCATGTCTATGTAGACGCGTCGGCAGATATCCGGATGGCGGCAGACATTGTAGAAAATGCGAAGACTCAGAGGCTTGGCGTATGCAACGCATGTGAATCTCTGGTCATCCACAGTGACATTGCGCCAGAGGCGCTTCCGCAGATCGTAGATAGATTAAAAGCCCATGATGTAGAGATCCGGGGGGACGAGAGAGCTCGGGCGATCAGCGAGGAGATCATCCCAGCCACAGAAGAAGACTGGGGGACAGAGTATCTGGACGCTATTATCTCGGTGAAGATCGTGGATTCCATAGATGAGGCGATCGCTCATATTAATAAATACAATACAGGACACTCTGAGTCCATTGTCACAAAGGACTATAACAATGCCCTGAAATTCCAGGACGAGATCGATGCGGCGGCAGTGTATGTGAATGCGTCCACCAGATTTACGGATGGATTTGAGTTCGGATTTGGCGCGGAGATCGGGATCAGCACCCAGAAGCTCCACGCAAGAGGGCCTATGGGGCTTACCGCCCTGACCACGACCAAATATGTCATCTTCGGAAACGGGCAGATACGGAAATAGAAGATTTACCTGTTTACAGTATATTGACTGATGAACATTGTATATACTATAATATAAGTACAGAATACTGTACTTGAGAGAGGTGATATCTTTGTTGGCAGTAAATTATACAGAACTTCGCGGGAATATGAAAGAGTGTATGGATAAGGTTTCTGATGATTATGAGACTCTTATCATAACGCGAAAGAAAAACAGGAATATTGTAATGATTTCTGAAGAAACCTACAATAATATGCTTGAAAATATGCATTTGCTTGGAAATGAAGCAAATTACAGCTGGCTGATGGAGTCAAAGAGACAGCTGGAGAACGGGCAGGCGAAAGTCAGGGAATTGATTGAGGTCGAAACGGATGAATAAAATATTTACGGTTAATGGCTGGAAAGATTATATTTACTGGCAGACCGAGGCCAGAAGAACTTTGAAGAAAATTAATTCTCTGATTGAAGATATCTGCCGAAATGGAAACTCAGGAATTGGAAAGCCGGAGCCGTTGACCGGAGATCTGTCAGGGTACTGGAGCCGGAGGATCAATGATAAAGACAGACTGGTCTATAAAATAGATGAATATAATGTCTATATATTATCATGCAGATTCCATTATTCCGACAAATAATTATAAAAAAGCTCAGGCGGAGCAGCAGAATTTTTTCTGCGGCTCCGCCTGAATTTTTAGTCTTTTGCTTTGAGCTTTTTAATGAAAACTTCCAGGTCCGGTTATTATCGCCCTCCTGCCTGCCATCTGCGGTATATATGATAACCTCCCAGGGCGAAGAACACGCTCAGGAGCAGATACAGGAATGGTCCGAACTGCCAGGATGCAAGGTATGTGCCGAAGAACGGGACGAGCCGGGGCTCCAGCAGGCTTCCCGTGACTGAGATCAGCTTGGCAGGGCAGTAGGACCAGATCTGCGACAGCAGGCGGAACTGTTCCGGTATATTCAGGAACGAACTGATCAGGAGCAGTCCGATCAGGATGCCCGCCGCGGGGATGCTGCTTTTGAATATTTCAGCCAGCAGCAGGGCGGCGCAGCTTAACAAGACAGCCGCTGCAAGGCTGATGCCGGTCAGGATGAGCACTGCCTGGCCCTTTGTAAGATCCCAGGAGCATCCGGGCAGAGAAACCTGTATCTGTGCCTGGAAGCCTTCCGTCCCGTATATGAGAAAGGAAGGAACCGCGGCAGAAGCAAAGAGCAGGAGTACAGCGCACATGGCAAAGGAAGCAGCGGTAATTATTTTCGCCAGGAAAGCCGGGCGCCTGCCGAAGCGTGTGCACAGGATGACCTGATCCGTTCTGCGGGAATGCTCATCCGCGGAAACAGGAGGGATACAAATTGCCGTCAGGAAAGAGATCATGATGGTAAGGATCACCGCATTGGACAGGATGGATTTGTAACTCCCGCAGTATTCATAGATATACGGCGTGGAGAGGGAATCTTCCTGATCGGAGAGATATGCCTTTTCGTCGTCTGTGAGATTGTGCGCCTCCCAGATCATTTCATTGGTGTCCCGGCGCAGATTATACAGGTGATCCGAACCATCCGTGTAGAGAGGCACATCACTCAGATATGCTGTTTCCACGTCAGCCAGAGATCCGGCGCCGCTGTCATCTACAAAATAGTCGATATCGTCATATTTCGCAGAGTAAGGGACGTCGGAATCCGGGGATGCAGTCAGGTCTTCCGGCTGAACGGTTTCCACGTTTTCCGGCAGCCTTGATCGGAGATCCGTCGGCAGGGAGTCAAGGATCTCTTCCGGGAGAGGCTCCCGTTCCCCCTCCGGCAGCGCGGCGTAGAGCTCTAAGGAGAGGACTGCATTCATCTCCTGGAGGAGCGAATCATCGATTGGCTGTCCGGCCAGATCAGCGGCAAGCGCTCTCTGTGTGGTATCCTCTTCATAACTTGTATAATTGAATTTGTCGTCAATGCTGACTGTAGTCATAAAAGGCGGCAGCGCAACAGATACCGAGGTCAGGAGCATGAGGGTGAGCGTTACGATCCAAACGGATTTTCGCTGGAGAAGTTTTTTATATTCATATTTTATAAGTGTCCGCAGATTATACATTGTCATACACCTCCCTGTTTTGCGATGCTGCCGGGCGGCGCGTCATCAAACTGTTCCAGATAGAATTCTTCCAGGTTATCACCGATATCTTCCCGGGTTCCGTTAAAGATCAGGCATCCGTCCTTCATGATGAGGATCCGGTCCGCGATCATCTCGATGTCGGATACAATGTGTGTAGAGAGAAGGACAATGCTCTCCTGACCGAGCTGATCGATCATTTCGCGGAACCGCACCCGTTCTTTTGGATCAAGCCCTGCCGTGGGCTCATCCAGCACGAGAAGCTTCGGACGGTTCAAGAGTGCCTGGGCGATGCCGAGGCGCTGCTTCATTCCGCCGGAGTAGGTCTTGATCTTTTCCTTTTCGTGCCCGTTAAGCCCTACGAGAGACAATAACTCTTTGGTACGGCAGCGGGCGTCCTGCCTGCGCAGCCCTTTGAGCGCAGCCATGTACATAAGGAAGTCTTCAGCAGTGAAACCGGGATAATAACCGAAATCCTGGGGAAGATAGCCTAGTATGCTGCGGTAGCTTTCCGTAGAGACATCCGTTCTGCCAAAGGTGACAGTGCCGCTGTCCGGACGCAGGATCCCGCAGATCATGCGCATCAGGGTTGTTTTCCCGGCGCCGTTTGCTCCGAGCAGGCCGTGGACGCCTTTTTGCAGTGTGAGCGAGATCCGGTCCACAGCGATCTTATTCTTATAATGTTTGCTTAAGCGGTCAATGTGAAGTTCCATGTTAATTCCTCCGATTGTCTGATATATTTCCTGAGTTCTGCTGCTGCTGCGGCTGTGACCAGGATCAGAGACGCAGGGATAGCAGCGGGAATGCTGGCGGTTTGGTGTAAAATTTCTGTTGTGTTCAGGATGAGGAAGAGCGTGCTGACCAGAACGCTGATCCCGGCGCACAGGATGGTGCATTCTTTGCCCCGGAACTTCCTGAGTGCAGGGAGTGTGAGGGCACAGGTCAGCAGATAAGGAAGCAGGATGCACGCGGCAGCCATGCCCAGATCCGCTTCCCACAGGCAGACGCCAAACGGCAGCAGGATTCCCAGCAGGAGCAGGTTTTCCGTTCCCAGGATGCCGAGCCTTGCACAAAGGACCGCATGCAGGGAAAAACGCGTGGAAAGTTCCAGCTCTTCCATGCCGCAGCGTGCCGAATATCCGGCTTCCGTGACAGTTGCCAGGGCGAGAAACGGGATACAGGCGGACAGGAATGCGGATGCGGTGAACGACTGGTGCTGATCCTGCACGCCTGTGATCTGTGCAGGGAGCAGTGTCAGGAAGAGGGCAGCAGCAAAGACAGCAGCGGATAAAATCCAGTTCCATTTGCGGATATAATGCACCTGTATTCTCAGAAACTGCATCCATGAGATGCGGGGAGAATACAGGGCGGCTTCTGCCGCGTCCTGCCAGCGGGCACTCTGGAAAAATGTTTCCTTCTTTTCCGGTGCCGGGATGGGATAGATGGCGCGCAGTGCTTCTGCAACAGTCTTTTTTCCTTCCCAATACTTTTTTTTCACTGAAAATCCTCCTTTCTTAACTGATTTTCTAATTGTTTTAGTGAATGTTTTAACCTTCGGTACACGGAGAAACGGGACAGGTCCATGATCCTGCCGATCTCTCCGGGATTCATCTCCAGGACGTACCGCAGGCAGATGATCTCACGGTCAGTTTCGCTGAGCTCTTTGACAGCCTGGCTTAAGGCGACGGACGTGGCTGCCAGTTCTGTGTCCTCCGCGGCAGGAATGAACGATTCAGCAGCCCTGCGGCGTGCATCGGAGCTTTTGGAATTCTGCCGGATGTGATCAATGCAGAGGTTCCGTGCGATCGTGTACAGGAAGGCAAGCGGCTTTCCTCTGTCTTGGTAATTTGAAGTTTCCAGAAACTTAAGGAAAGTCTCCTGCGTGAGATCCTCAGCAGTATGCCGGTTCTGTGTGTGTAAGTAACAGTAGCGGTAGATGTTGTTATAATATTCTTCCAGATTCATTGGCAGGATTCCCTCCTTTCATAATGTTTAACGTTTGAAATACAGAAAGTGTGCGCTTCTATGCAGAAAAATATGGCGCAGGCATGTATGCGCAGAACAGACAAGGATCTGTGTTTATACATTATACATCAGATAATGCATATTTATCGGAAATAGTAAATAAATATAAAATAAGCTTGCATAATATACAAAAAAGATGTATTATTATGCAAGTGTAAGTGTTAAATATTTTGTGAAATACTTTACTTACCATGAAATGAGGTATATCATAAGAAACTATAATACATAATTTACATGCAGGACAGTGATGCCGGAAAGGACAGAAGATCATGATTAAAGTGGGAATTATCGGAGCTACAGGCTATGCAGGCGGCGAGCTCGTAAGGATATTATCGGGACATAAAGATGCAGAGATCAAATGGTACGGGTCCCGGAGTTATATTGACCGGAAATATGCAGATGTGTACAGAAACATGTTCCAGATCGTGGACGCGGTCTGTATGGACGACAATATGGAGGAACTCGCTTCCCAGGTGGATGTGATCTTTACCGCAACCCCCCAGGGACTGTGCGCTTCCCTTGTGAACGAGGAGATCCTCTCGAAGACAAAGATCATCGACCTGAGCGCGGATTTCCGCCTGAAGGATGTGAAGGTATATGAAGAGTGGTACAAGATCGAGCACAAGGCTCCCCGGTTCCTTGAGGAAGCAGTGTACGGACTGTGCGAGGTGAACCGGGAGAGCGTAAGGAACGCAAGGCTGGTGGCGAACCCGGGATGTTATACTACCTGTTCCATCCTGACAGCGTATCCTCTTGCAAAAGAAGGGCTGATCGACATGAGCACTCTGATCATTGACGCCAAATCCGGCACATCCGGCGCGGGGCGCGGGGCAAAGGTCCCGAATCTATTCTGCGAAGTCAATGAGAATATCAAGGCATACGGCGTGGCTTCCCACCGCCATACCCCGGAGATCGAAGAACAGCTCGGGTATGCGGCGGGGGAACAGGTGACCTTAAGTTTCACGCCTCACCTGGTGCCGATGAACCGCGGCATCCTTGCCACAGAGTATGCAAAGCTTACAAAGGATGTGAGCTGGGAAGACGTGAAAGCGGTCTATGATAAATACTATGGTGATGAGAAATTCATCCGCGTGCTGGACAAAGACGTCTGCCCGGAGACCAAGTGGGTGGAGGGCAGCAACTACGTGGACATCGGATTTAAGATCGATCCGAGGACGAACCGCATCATCATGATGGGAGTCATTGACAACCTGGTGAAGGGCGCGGCAGGCCAGGCGGTACAGAACATGAACCTGATGTTCGGGCTGGAGGAGAGCGAGGGGCTGGAACTGGTTCCCATGTTCCCGTAAAGCTCAGGGCAGCAGGCGGCAGACCCGCATCATAGAGGAACAGGTCTGTACCGGAAGGATAAATTCAGAGAAGGAATGTATGATATGATACGTGTGATGACGATAGAAGATTATGACGGCGTGTATGCCCTGTGGAAAAAGATCCGGGGCTTTGGCATCCGCAGCATCGATGATTCCAGGGAGGGCGTGGGACGTTTCTTGAAGCGCAATCCCACGACAAGCGTGGTTGCGGAAAAAGACGGGAAGATCGTGGGGAGTATTCTCTGCGGGCATGACGGGAGGCGGGGCTGCCTTTACCATGTATGTGTGGACGAGGCGTACCGAAGACACGGTATCGGAAGGGCGATGGTCGTGTTTGCTATGAAGGCGCTGAAAGAGGAGAAGATCAACAAAGTATCCCTGATCGCGTTTACGAAAAATGATATCGGAAATGCGTTCTGGAATACAATCGGCTGGACAGAGCGGCTGGATCTGAACTATTATGATTTTACGCTGAATGAGGAGAATATTACTGCATTTAATGAACAGTAGATACATAGAGGAGATGAGATTATGAGTATAAAAACGATCGAGGGCGGAGTCACCGCGGCAAAGGGATTTCAGGCGGCTGCCGCGGCTGCGGGCATCAAGTACCAGGGCAGGACGGATATGGCGCTGATTTACAGCGAAAAGCCCTGCAAGGCGGCGGGGACGTTTACCACGAATGTAGTGAAGGCGGCGCCTGTGAAATGGGACCGCGCTGTGGTGGAGAGCAAAAAGAAGCCGCAGGCAGTGATCGTGAATTCCGGTATCGCCAATGCGTGTACCGGCGAGGAGGGCATGAACTACTGCCGGGAGACTGCAGAAGAGGCGGCAAAAGTGCTGGGCGTGGATAAGGACAGCGTGCTGGTGGGTTCCACAGGAGTGATCGGCATGCAGCTTCCTATGGACAGGGTAAGAGCCGGCATCTCCATGCTGGCAGAGGCGAAAAAGGAGGACCTGGCAAGCGGCACAGCGGCGGCACAGGCGATCATGACCACGGATACAAAGAAAAAAGAGGCGGCAGTGACATTTGAGATCGGAGATAAGACCGTGACCATCGGCGGCATGGCGAAAGGCTCCGGCATGATCCATCCGAATATGTGTACCATGCTTTCCTTTATCACCACGGACGCAAAGATCTCAAAGAAAGCGCTTCAGAAGGCATTGAGCGAGGATGTGGAGGATACTTATAACATGATCTCCGTGGATGGGGATACTTCTACCAATGATACGGTGCTCCTGCTGGCAAACGGAAAAGCAGGGAATGAGAAGATCCGCTGCGGCACGCCGGAGTACGCGGCATTTAAAGAAGCGCTCCATTATGTCAATGAGACACTGGCAAAAATGATGGCAGGGGACGGAGAAGGTGCGACAGCACTTTTCGAGGCAAAGATCATCGGGGCGAAGACAAAGGAACAGGCAAAGACACTGGCAAAAGCCATTGTCTGCTCGAATCTGACCAAGGCGGCCATCGCAGGCTATGACGCCAACTGGGGACGCATCCTCTGTGCAATGGGATACTCCGGGGCAGAGTTTGATCCGGAGAAGGTGGATCTGTATTTTGAAAGTGCGGCAGGGAAGCTGAAGATCATTGAGAACGGGACGGCAGCAGATTACAGCGAGGAGAAGGCGACAGAGATCCTTTCCCAGCCGGAAGTGACTGCGATTGCCGATATCAAAGAAGGTAATGAGGAAGCAGCGGCGTGGGGCTGTGATCTGACACACGGTTATATTGAGATCAACGCAGATTACAGAAGCTGATCAGCAGGAGGGTATTATGAACGAAAATATGCAGAAATACCTGGACAAGGCGCAGGTGCTCATTGAGGCGCTGCCTTATATCCAGCGTTTTAACAGGAAGATCATTGTAGTAAAATACGGCGGCAGCGCCATGGTGGACGAGAGCTTAAAAGAGCGGGTGATCCAGGATGTGACGCTTTTGAAGCTCTGCGGGTTCAAGCCTATTATCGTGCACGGCGGAGGCAAGGAGATCAGTAAATGGGTCGGAAAGGTCGGTATGGAGCCGAAATTTATCAACGGACTCCGTGTGACAGATGAAGAAACCATGGAAGTGGCTGAGATGGTGCTGGGCAGGGTAAATAAAAGCCTGGTGCAGCTCGTGGAGAGCCTGGGAGTGCGCGCCATCGGCATCAGCGGAAAAGACGGAGCGCTTCTGAAGGTAGAAAAAAAGTATTCTGAAGGACAGGACATCGGGTATGTCGGTGAGATAAAAGAGGTAAACGCGCAGATCCTCTATGATCTCCTGGAGAAGGATTTTCTCCCCATTGTCTGCCCGGTAGGACTGGACGACGAGTACAATACATACAATATCAATGCGGATGACGCTGCATGTGCGATTGCCCGCGCGATGAAAGCAGAGAAGCTGGCGTTCCTGACGGACATTGAAGGAGTATACAAGGATCCGGCCGATCCGTCCACCCTGATCTCTGAGCTCGAAGTGGCTGAGGCGAAGAAACTGATGGCTGACGGTTATATCGGCGGAGGCATGCTGCCGAAGCTGCAGAACTGTATTGACGCAATCGAGAACGGGGTATCCCGTGTGCATATACTGGATGGGCGCATCCCCCACTGTCTTCTTCTTGAGATCTTTACGAACAAGGGAATCGGCACGGCAATATTAAACAGTGATGAAAGCAGGTATTATCATGGTGAATGAAAAGATAAAAGCAGCGGAAGAAAATCTGGTGCATGTGTACAACCGTTTTCCCATCGCGCTGGATCACGGCGAGGGAATGTACGTTTATGATACGGAGGGAAAAGAATATCTGGACTTTGCGGCGGGATTTGCCGTTACAGGGCTGGGATATGATAATAAAGAACTGAATGAGGCATTAAAAGCTCAGATCGATAAATTGTACCACACATCAAACCTTTACTATCACGAGAGCTGCGGCGAGGCGGCTGAGGAGTTAAACAGGATCTCCGGCATGGACCGGGTATTCTTTACGAACAGCGGGAGCGAGGCGAACGAGGGAGCTCTTAAGGCGGCGAGGCGCTATGCATACACAAAGGGCACAGGAAGGTATGAGTTTATTGCAATGGAGCATTCTTTCCACGGCAGGAGTTTCGGCGCGGTGTCCGTCACCGGTCACGGTCCGTACAGGGAACCTTTTGAGCCGCTGGTGCCGGGAGTGAAGTTTGCAAAGTTCAATGACCTGGACAGCGTGAAAGCGCTTGTCAGCGAAAAGACCTGCGCGATCATTCTGGAGCCTCTTCAGGGCGAGGGCGGGATTAATCTCGCCACACAGGAATTTATGGAAGGGATACGCAGGATCTGCGATGAAAATGATATCCTCATGATCTGTGATGAAGTACAGTGCGGTATGGGGCGTACGGGAAGCATGTTCGCATGGCAGGGATTCGGTGTGAAGCCGGATATCCTCACCATGGCTAAGGCGATCGGAAACGGTATCCCTGTGGGCGCTTTTGCCATGACAGAGCGGGTGGCAGAGTATTCACTGAAACCGGGAGATCACGGCGCTACATATGGAGGAAACCCTCTTGCCTGTACAGCGGTGAAGACAGTTATCAGGATCTTCGAGAGAGAGGATATCGTGGGTCATGTCAATAAAGTAGCTCCTTATCTTACAAAACGGCTGGACGAGCTGGTGGAGGAGATGGACTGCGTGACAGAGCGCAAAGGCAAGGGGCTGATGCAGGGTATTGTGGTCACAAAGCCGCTTGCGGAAGTAAACCGCAGGGCAATAGAAGAAGGACTTCTGATCATCCAGGCGGAAGGAAATGTATTCCGGTTCGTGCCTCCTCTTATTGTTGAGGAAAAGCATATTGACGAGATGATCGTAAAGTTGAAACGCGCCTTGTCATAAACAAATAAGCCGCGCAGCGGAAGGAAGAGAATAAGAAACCAGCCAGAGGACATACTAAGGGAAAAGCAGGCATAAACTGCATGGAGGTATGAAAATGGCTGGTTTTTTTATTGCCCTGCTCTCCGGGGCGCTCATGAGCATACAGGGAGTATTTAACACGCAGGTTACAAAGACCACAGGAGTGTGGGTCAGCAATGGCTGGGTGCAGATCACGGCGTTTGCGGTCTGTCTGGCTGCGTGGCTTTTTACCGGGAGGGACAGCATCTCAGCCCTGACGAAGGTGGAGCCAAAATACATGCTCCTGGGCGGTGTGATCGGCGCCGCGATCACCTGGACGGTTATCAAGAGCATCGCTGCCCTCGGTCCGGCGAAGTCCGCGCTTCTCATCGTGATCGCGCAGCTTGCGGTATCCTATATCATCCAGCTCTTCGGGATGTTCGGCATGGACAGGGAGCCGTTCTCATGGCGGAAACTGGGCGGGCTTGTTGTGGCGGTGATCGGGATTACTGTATTTCAGTGGGAGTGAGATGAAAATGTAATAACCCTGTAACAAACCGTTAATACCGTAACAAAGAATTAATTGTCTATTGTAATTTTGATAAAAATTCGTTACAATATTACTGTCCGGCATAAAAGGGGTATCTCTCCCGGTCTGGGAACTGTGGAGAAAAATATGCATGACAGAATGAAGAAGAATAAGACGGCATGGATCCTTGCCCTGGCGGCGCTGGCCATAGTTTCGGGCTGTTCCGCAGGAGAAGAGGAAAGTCTGAAAGAGCTGTCTGTTTCTGATAAAGAAAAAACGGAAGAAGAACAAGCTGCTCCGGAGGAACAGGAAGATCCTGCGGAGACAGTTTATGTCTATGTATGCGGGGCGGTGAATGCTCCGGGAGTGTATGAATTAAAAAAGGACGCGCGTGTATTTGAAGCGATCAGCCTTGCCGGCGGAATGACGGCAGAGGCGGCGCCTGAGGCGGTCAGCCAGGCGCGGACCGTGGCGGATGGAGAACAGATCTACGTACCTACAGTCCAGGAGGTTCAGATGCAGGGCGCCGGGGTTGAAGATATTGTAACCGGAAATGCGGACGTAAGCGGGAAAGTAAATATTAATACAGCCGGAAAAGAGGAACTCATGACCCTGACAGGGATCGGTGAGGCAAAGGCTCAGAGCATCCTGGACTACCGTGAGGAGCACGGTCAGTTCGGGAGCGTTGAAGAGCTGATGCTGATCGAGGGAATCAAAGAGGGAGTATTTAATAAAATAAAAGAGGATATAACGATTTAAAGACAGGGAGTCAGGAAGAGGAGTATGAGTAAGAAGATATTGGTGGTAGATGATGAAAAACTGATCGTGAAAGGAATCCGGTTCAGTCTGGAGCAGGAAGGCATGGAAGTAGACTGTGCCTATGACGGGGAAGAAGCGCTTGAGTGTGCCAGAAACTGTGAGTATGACCTGGTGCTTCTCGATGTCATGCTCCCGAAGCTGGACGGTTTCCAGGTATGTCAGCAGATCCGTGAGTTTTCAGATATGCCGATTGTGATGCTGACAGCGAAAAGTGAAGATATGGACAAGATCCTGGGGCTGGAATACGGCGCGGATGACTATATAACGAAGCCATTCAATATTCTCGAAGTGAAGGCAAGGATCAAGGCGATCATGCGCCGTACTTCAAAGAAGAAGGAACCCGCGGGCAGCCCGGTACTCATTAAAGGCAATATGAAGATCGACTGTGACAGCCGCCGCGTGTTCATCGGGGAGAGGGAGATCAACCTTACGGCAAAAGAGTTTGACGTGCTGGAGCTTCTTGCCATGAACCCGAATAAGGTGTACAGCAGGGAAAATCTTTTGAACCTTGTATGGGGATATGATTATCCGGGTGATGCAAGGACAGTCGATGTGCATATCCGACGTCTCAGGGAGAAGATTGAGATGAACCCGAGCGAACCGAAATATGTACATACAAAGTGGGGAGTGGGTTATTATTTCCAGGGTTAAACGTCAGTTCAGATTCAGAGACAAGATCTTTAAAAATATGCGGTTCCGATTTATACTGTTCGCCATGCTGGCAGGGTTCCTGCCATGCGTGGCGGCTCTTTTCGGGATCGTGAAATTCTACGAGTCGCGCGCGGTAGAGCTCAGGACCGCGGAAATCCAGAATCAATGCACCATATTGTGCAACCAGTTGAATAATTACGGGTATCTGTCAGATACATCCTCAGAAGTCATCAACACCAGCCTTGTTCAGCTC
>ERZ791922.881-NODE-881-length-14506-cov-4.156737_pt1 | contig 14506 bp, 15 predicted proteins | sample MGYA00510134_ERZ791922 | MGnify/ENA primary metagenome ERZ791922 (study PRJEB30046, sample SAMN00792101) | human gut metagenome | study: EMG produced TPA metagenomics assembly of the A metagenome-wide association study of gut microbiota in type 2...
GCAGCCGCTAATTAGAGAAAATCTTTTGCAAAAACAGAAAGTGTTGTGTATAATCAACTTAGATGTGAAAGAAACGGAAAGTGAGCAAGAGAAAGGCGGAAAATATATGAAGTGTCCATATTGCGGTCATCCGGATACAAGGGTCATCGATTCTAGACCGGCGGAAGATAAGAATTCAATACGAAGAAGAAGATCCTGTGATGAATGTGGAAAGCGATTTACCACGTATGAAAAAGTAGAAACCATTCCCTTGATTGTAATCAAAAAGGATAATAATAGAGAACAGTTTGATCGAACAAAGATTGAGGCAGGGGTACTGAGAGCCTGTTATAAGCGTCCGGTTTCGGCAGATGAGATTCAAAGAACGGTGGATGCGATAGAGTTAGAAGTAATTAACAGGGAAGAAAAGGAGATTCCAAGCAGCCTGATCGGAGAAATTGTGATGGAGAAACTGAAAGATCTTGATCCAGTTGCGTATGTGAGATTTGCATCTGTTTATCGGGAATTTAAGGATGTAAATACCTTTATGGAAGAATTGAAAACTTTTTTGAAATAGAAAAGTAAGAAGAAAAAGGCGATTGTTAACTATGAAAATAAAAAGGTTGACAATTGCCTTTTTTGCGTTTATGCTTAGGGGGTCGGTTTTCCTGGGAAAGCGGAAAACGATTGCATTCTATTTTTATTACAAGGGAGAGGAAAGGAATGAAACAATCAAAATTATCTATTCAGGAAATCTGTTTGATTGCGATTATGACAGCGATTACAGCAGTAATGGCACAAATATCTATACCATTGCCAATGATGGTTCCTATGACGATGCAGACATTTGCAGTAACACTTGCGGGTATTATACTGGGGGCTAAATGTGGTTCGATTGCTATGGGTGTTTATTTGCTGCTTGGTGCCGTTGGAGTTCCAGTATTCAGTGGTTTTAAAGGAGGGCTGCAAAGTTTGGTTGGACCAACAGGAGGGTTTCTTCTTTCCTTTCCAATCATGGCATATATTATTGGGAAAGGAATGGAACTTCGAAAACAAAAAGGGATGTTTGTGCTGCTCTTATGTGTTGGCACAATTTCAAATTATGTGGTGGGTGTGCTTATGTACTGTGTCGTTATGGATAGTTCTGTGTGGACTGCGATTACAGCATGTGTACTGCCGTTTGTTCCTTCGGCAATTATTAAGGCTGTTTTGGCATCGGTATTGGGAATACGATTGCGAAATCAGCTTGAAAAGTGTCAAATTATTTGATGAAGCTGGAGATGAAACTAAATTTGCATCATTTAGTTTCATCTCTTTCTTTTTGATTGACATACTATTACGTTTGCTGTAATATAATATTACAGCAAACGTAATAAATATAAGCGGAAGTATTTGAATTATCAAATGTTTACAACGTTTGGGGAAATTGTTTTGTAGAAAGTGGGGGAAGAAATGCACGAATATGGAAGTGAAACACTGACGGAAATTTCGTATCTGGTGCTGTTGTCTTTATATCATCCAAATCATGGTTATGGAATCATGCGTTTTCTGGAAGAACATACAGATGGCAGAGTACAGCCGGGAGCCGGAACTCTGTATGGTGCAATCAACCAGTTGGAGAAAAAAGGGTGGATCTCGCTGATATCTCAAGAAAATCGTCGAAAGACGTATCAGGTAACAGGTGAGGGAAAGCGGATTCTGCAGCAGGAGACTCAGAGGTTAAAAGAGAATTATTTGTTAGGAGAAACGATTCTAAAGGAAACCATAGAGGGAGGTGCAAAATATGGGAAAGATGGTATTTAATCAACTCTTTTTCTCTATTGAAAAGGAAGAGGCATGGCTGAATGAAATGAGCCAAAAGGGATTGCGATTTGTGAGAAAAAAAGGAATTTTCGCTTATGAGTTTGAAGAAAATATAACGGGAGAAGTCTATCATTATTATGTGGATAAAAGACCTTTCTGCAAAGATAATGAGGAGTATGTGCGTTTTTTGGAGGAATTGAATATCAAGCTGGTGAAAAAATGGTTTTGGAATTATTATTTTGAAACAGCAGACGAAAAAGCAGCAAAATATATTTATACAGATAGAGAGTCAAGAGTGGGTATGTATATAAGATGTATGTTGTTATGTGTTGTAATTGCAATATTCAATCTTATGGTTCTTTATGGAAGTATTAGTAGTATTCAAGGCGGTGGTGGAGGACCATGGCTGATGAAAGGACCTCATTTGCCGGACATATCCATACCGATTACAGTAAACAGCATCTGTTTGATATATATGGTATTTATGATTGTGAATTATATCCGATTGATTTACCTGTTGAATCACAAGAAGTCTGCAAGAAAACTGTAGAGATTAAGAGGTAAGTGTATTATAATGCCAATATAGATACTTACAATAGGATTTATCTCGACTTGAATAATAAAAAGGAGACCAACTATGGCAATCAACCCGGCAGCAAGGCTGATTTTAAAAGCGCTTTCTTTTGACGGGATCCAGGTGGAGGCAGAGCGCCAACTAGCGGATTTAAAGCGTTTGGATCCGATGAAGATATTTTACAGAACGGCGGATGTGGACGTATATAACGGAGAACACAAAGTTCCCATTCGGCTGTTTTTTCCCGATGAGGAAACGAAAACTGCATACGAGAAGGACTGTTTAAAGTTTCCAAAGTTATTGCTGCTCTTTCATGGAGGCGGCTGGGTGACAAACTGTGTGGATAACTACGAGAGAATCTGCGCCCGGCTTGCGATTTCTACCGGAAATATCGTGGCGGCGGTGGAATATCGTCTTGCGCCGGAGCATAAGTTTCCGGCCGGGCTTTATGATTGTTATATGGCGACGGAGGCAATTTATAAAAGACACAGAGAACTTGGAATGAACCCGGATGATATTACATTGATTGGAGACAGTGCAGGTGGAAATCTGGTTGCCGCTGTTTCGCTGTTGGCAAGAGACAGGGGGGATTTTCTTCCGAAACGGCAGATATTGATTTATCCGGCGGTTTATAATGATTATTCTGAAAATTCACCGTTTCCGTCTGTGCGGGAAAATGGTTCGGACTATCTCTTGACCGCAGGCAAGATGCAGGACTACATTGCTTTGTATGCGCGTCATGAGTCGGACAAACTCAGTCCCTATTTTGCACCATATCTTGCAGAAGATTTGAGTAATCAGCCGGACACCTTGCTGTTGACGGCGGAATTTGATCCTTTAAGGGATGAAGGGGAGGCCTACGGGCGCAGACTTATGGAGGCGGGAAATCATGTGGAAATGCATCGTGTGAAGGATGCACTGCATGGATATTTTTCGCTTGGTATTAAATTTTTTCATGTACAGGAAAGTTTTGACTATATTAATAAATTTTTAGGGGGAAATCATGGCAAAGCAGAAAAGAGCCCATTGGCGGAAACTGGACAACGCGGCAAAATTGTTTTTGGCGGCAAGCACAAAGAATGATACCCGCGTGTTTCGGTTTTATTGTGAACTAAAAGAGGAGGTGCGGCCGGAACTTTTACAAGCGGCACTGAATCGGACCATAGAGACTTATCCTGTGTTTTTGTCAGTGATACGAAAAGGAGTATTCTGGAATTATCTCGAAAAAAGTAATCTGCATCCGGTTGTGCGTGAGGAGTACAAAGAGCCTTGCAGCCGGATTTACATCAAGGATAAGAAATCTCTGCTGTTTGAAGTGACTTATTATAAGAAACGGATTAATTTTGAGGTGTTCCATGTATTGACAGATGGAACAGGAGCGACTGAATTTTTGCGTGAACTGGTAAAGGACTATCTGTATCTGGCACATCAGGAAGAAGGTCTTACAGATATTTCATTGCTGCCGGAAGATGTAACAGTGCAGGATCAGGAAAATGACAGTTTTGCTAAATACTACACAAAGAATACGAAAAAACCGCGTGTGAAGAAAACGAGAGCCTATCAGATTAAAAAGCCAAGAAAAGAAAACGGAGCTATGCAGGTTCGGGAGAGTATTCTTTCTGTACAGCAGGTTCTTCGGCGTTCGCGTGAGCTGGGTGTTTCTATGACCGTTTTTTTGTCGACAGTATATTTGATGGCAATCCATGAAGAAATGTCGAAAATGCAGGAAAAGGATCCGGTAAAATTGATGGTTCCAGTGAATTTGCGGAAGTTCTTTCCGTCCGAGTCGATGCTGAATTTCTTTAATTGGATTGAACCGGGGCATATGTTCGGGCAGGGAAAAGATTCGTTTGAGGAAGTGCTGGAAGAGGTAAAACAGTATTTTGCAGAAGAATTGACAAAAAAGAAAATGGCAGAGCATATGAATGAACTGATTGCCTTGGAAATGCATCCGGTATTGAAGTTCGCTCCGGCAGAGTTGAAAAATCTGTGCATTCATGCAGGTGCAAAGTTTTCTGAGAAGAATACGACTGCGATTTTTTCCAATATGAGCGCAGTGCATATGCCAGGGGAATATGTTCCCTATATTGAGCGGTTTGGGGTTTATACCAGCACACCGAAAATGGAACTTTGTATGTGCTCCTTTGGCGATAAATTGTCACTGGGCTTTACATCCCGATTTGATACAGACAATATTCAGAGAAATTTCTTCCGCATTTTAAAAGAACAGGGAATAGAAGTTGAGATGGTAGAGCCGGAATATCCGGAACTAAAAGAAAATAAAGAGCTGGAGATGAAAGTCTATAAATTCTTTACCTTTTTCTGTTTGATTGCAATTGTGTTTATGATTGATCTGGATTTTAGTTACCGGCCAAGTGTCCGGTGGACCTTATTTTCAGCAGGCGGGATTGCCAGTATGTGGCTGGCCTCGACCATTGGATTTTTCAAACGGTATAATCTCTTAAAAAATGCGATGTGGCAGCTTGTCATCATGTCGAATGTTAGTATTTTATGGGACTGGCTGACCGGATGGCGCGGGTGGTCAATCGACTTTGTAGTTCCGATTGTCAGCATGGCAATCCTGCTCTTCATGGTCGTGGTCGCAGCAGTGCAGAAATGGCCGGCAAAAGAATACATGTCCTATCTGGTTATGGCATCACTGTATGGGTTAATTCTGCCATTGCTTTTGCTTGTGTTTAGGGCGGTGCAGTTACGGCTCCCGAGTTTGGTCGGAATTGCTGTGTGCTTTCTGTTTTTGGCAGGGATATTGTTGTTTAAATGGAAGGAATTTCGGGAAGAAATGAATAAGAAATTTCATGTATAAGAAAAATCAGGTAAAAGACAAAGGGGGGATTGGGGATGGAAGAACAGTTAAGAGATAGTGAATTTGTTGCATATAGCAGAAAATTATTACGCAGTTTATGTGAGTTAAGAAATTTGTTAGATGAAAAGCAATATGATGAAATGAAAATTTTATTAGATGATTTGATAGAGTATACAATAAATGATATTGAACAGTAATATTATTATATCATGGTTTTTATAGTGATTTTCTGACCAGTAATGTAGTGGAAATAGAAAATTTGATGATGAGGAAGATTAGGATAATTATGTGTTTTAAGAAGGGTCTGTTATTTGGATATAGTTATTTTTCGGCATGTGGAGAAATCGGAGACGTGGATGGAGGATTTTCTATTGAAATTTTAAATGATAGGAAAGTGATTTATAAAACATATATGTATAATGGGAAAGAAAAATCAATATCTAAATATAAGGTTTCTAAAAAAACAATTGAATCCATTGAAAAAATTATTGCGCTATATCAAGCAGAGATTAATGCTATTGAAGAACATATTGATAATGGAACATGTGACGGATATGGGAATAAATTTGTATTTCGCGAAAAAGAAATTTTGACATGGAATATCGAGTGGCACGATGAAACAGAATTAAAAAAGAAAAATCCTCAATATTATAATAAATATATATTATTTGTATACAATTATAAATAATTTATTTGCTTCTAAATATAGATAATATTGCAATTAACATAAATTTATGTTATTTTATTATGGTAAACATAAAAGGAGATTGGCTATGTATTTTGTAATAAATTGTTTTATTAGTGCAGTATGTATAGCTTCTTTAATCCTATTTACTGAAATTTTTCCTAAATGGATTAAATTGTTAGTTGGAGCAGTTCAAATAATTACTACTTCATATGCAATTGCTATTTTAATCAAAAAAATTGGTGAATGGACTTCAATTTGGTCAGGGGATCCTGCTTTAATTAGAACATATTTTCTATGTGCATTACCAATTATTGCAATAATAACAATTGCTATTGCATACATCTGCAACAGAAAATCTAAAAAAGCAAAATAAAAACATGAATTTTATAATTCATGTTTTTATTTTATTCCTTTTTCTAATCCAATTTGTTTTAATACTTTAGCAATTCTATTTAAAGCATCAACTACTACCTGATTATCACGATATACTCCTAAAACAATTCTTAAATGACCTTCTCCGCCTGGTCCATAATTAATTCCATCATTAACTACTACCTTTGCATCCTCTTTTAATCTTTTACATATCGATGAACTATCGCCTAACTTACTGACATCAATCCATCCTAAAAAACCAGATTCTGGTAATTTCATTTTAACCCCAGGTACTGCATTAATTATTTCATATGCTTTATGACGACGAAAATCATATGCTTCTTCAAATTCTTTCATAAATTCTGGATGTTTAAATGCTTCAATTGCTGCTATTTGACTAACTGTATTAGTTGCACCTATCACACTTACCGCACATCCGTATAATATATCCATAATCTTATCATCTGCAATAATATATCCAACTCGATATCCACTTAATCCCATTCCTTTGGATATTGAACAAACCGTTATAGTATGTTCAAACATTTCATCCATAGCCATAGGAGCAATAAATTCATTTTCATATGTAAAATCTTCAAATGCTTGATCACAAACTAATACTAAATTATATTTTAAAACAACCGTTTTAATTGCTTCTAAACTTTTACGATTAAATACTGTAGTTGTTGGATTATTAGGATGCGTTAAAATAATCATCTTAGTTTTGTCTGTGATTAGATTTTCTAAATCGCTTAAATCTATCTGATAATTTTTTTTGCTATCTAATTGCAATATTATTGGTGTTGCTTGCATCATTTTAATATTCTGCATATTATTAGGATAACTTGGACATGGTATGATTACTTCGTCATCTTTTTCTAGAAATGGAAACATTGCAAAAAATAATGCACTATCACTCCCTGGTGTAATGATAATATTGCGACGGAAATCTAAATTCATCTTATATCGATCATTAATACGACGACAAATAATTTCTCTTAGCTCCATATTCCCTGTAGGTGCTGTATAATGGCTTGAAATAGGTGCACTAATAGTTTCTATCGTCTTTTCTAAAACATGGCTAGGAATCGAAAAATCAGGCATAAATGGATCAGCCCAGCCCATCAAAGAAAATCCTGATTCTTGCATCATAGTATAACTATCACCTACATCAGCTTTTTCAACTTGACTAAATAAGCCACCTTCAAAATTAACAAATTCTTTTTTCATTCTATTTTTCATATATTTATCCACCTATTTAATAAAATATATATGCTCACGTCCAGGATATAAATATTTTAATCCTTCTTTAGTAAAAGCAACTGTTTCTTCAGTATAGAAATAATAATCATACCCAAACACTTTTGCCTTGGTATTTAATTCTAATGCATATGTAGTATCATATGACATTAAAACATCTCCTTTTATCAGAACTTTATCCTGATTATTCCATAATCCTATTGTTGGTCCCGGACCATGTCCATAAAAATTGCATGGATGTGAATACAACATTGCTTCAATCCCTTCATCCCTTGCTATTTTCAATGAATCCTTTAAAACATCATTCCCGCTTTTATTTTCTTGCATACAACTAGCAACTATATCTTGAAAACGATTATTAATCTTCATTCCTTCAACCAAATCAACAGGCAAGCAGTCTTCATCATCTTTTGCAACATACGCAAGTCTTTGTGTATCAGTGCAAATATTTAAATATCTAATTCCAAAATCACAATGAAGCAAATCGCCTTTTTCAATAACTCCAAAATATCGTGGATTATTTAATCCTGGTCGTTGTAAATCAACCGTTGGCTCAAACCAATAATCCAAACCTAAATCTTTTACTTTTTGCATCATTAACCACTGTAAATCCTCGCAAGTTGTTTTACCAGGTATAATATTCTTTTTACTAAAAACATCTTCAATAATAGAAAATGCAACTTTCATAACTTCAGGATGCAATTTTAATTCAGTTGGTGTTCTAAGCTCCATTAATTTAATTGCAAGTAAATCATTTCTTATAATTCTATCAGTATATCTTTGATCCATTTTACTAGTTATCATTTCATATAACCCTTGAGTTAAACCATCACTAAATGCAAAATTATCAGAAACATTAATTGCAATATTTTTAGGGTCGTATTCAAGACATAAACGATTTAAACATGCCATTTGATCTTCATGATTAAAATCAATCCAGTAACTAGTATAATATGGTTCAAGTTCCTCACTTGGCATACATAATGAATAACGATGAATATTATTATTTTCTCTTACAAATACAAAAATCGAAATTCTTCTTGCAGTTGGATAATTTGCAGGTGTGATTGCATGAAACAAAGGATCCTCATTATATTCTTTAGAAGCACAAATCCACATATCAACATCATTATCAAACATAACTCTAGGTAAAATCATCTCTAATCGTTCTTTTAAACAAATATCTTTTAATTCATATTGTTCTTTTATTGATTTAATATCACTCATATTAACCTCCTATCAAAATAAGGTACACTGATGTGTACCTTATTAATTAAATTTTATTTTTCAATTTTAGCATATGCCAATTGATAATGACCTTCAGGTGAATGAGTAATTCCACTTACTTTAGATGATAATAAATATGGTTCAGTATATCCAAATAATGGAATAATATAATGTTGTTCACCTACTAAATAATTTTCAGCTTCATGTAAAGCATTCATACGAGCAGTTCTATCATCAATAGCATTAGCAGCTGCAACCATTTCTTCAAATTTAGCATCATCAACAGTATTACCTAAAGTAGTTTTACCAACATACATTGATAAATAAGCCATAGGATCAATGAAATCAGCTGTCATTGCGTGACGACATATTTCAAAATCACCTTTATCACGTTCTGCAAAGAATGCTTCACCTTCATTAGCTTGTAATTCAAGATTGATATATGCTTCTTTCATTGAAGCTTGAATAGATTGAGCTACATTTTTATGCATTATACTATCGTTATATTTATATGTTAAATTTAACATATTATCTTTACTATAACCTTTAGATTCCATAATTGCTTTAGCTTCATCTAAATTATATTCAGCTAATTTTTTAACTGCATCTTGTTCTTCACGGAAGTCACCAGTTGCCCCTGGAATACCTTTTGGAATTAATCCACTTAATTCATAAGCATTTTCACCATATCCAAGTGCTGTTAATACATCTTCACGATTGATTGATAATCCAATTGCATTACGAATATCAGGATCTTTTAATACTTCATTTGTATTTTCATCACCAGCATTTACTAAAATATAGTAATTACATACAAATGGATCAATTTTCCAAGATTGTTTCTTTAAGTCAGCTTTTGCATCAATTGTATCAATATTACATGAAGTTGCAAAATCGATATCTCCACTTTCAAAAGCACTAGTTTGAGAATCCATATCAGCTATTACTTTGAATGAAATAGAATTTAATGACACTTCTTTTGCATTATAGAATTCTTCATTTTTAACCATAAATACTTCATCTTTAGTATTTACAGAAGTCACTTTGAATGGACCGTTATAAGGTACATCATCATTATTTCCCCAGTTAGAATCAGTAATATCACCATCTTTAGCATTTTCTTTTAAGTAATCTTCTCTAATTGGATAGAAAACTGTGTTAGTTAATAAAGATGTGAAATATGAGCATTTAGCTTTTAAAGTAATTTGAATAGTAGTATCATCTAAAGCTACAGCTCCAAAATCTTTTAATTGGCTCATTTTAGTAAATGGTGTATCTTCTTCTACACCTGTTTTCTCATTTTTTACCATGTGAGAAGTACCAGTGATATATTGCCAAATAAATTGAGTATAATAACCACCAGTAGTTACTGCACGTTTCCATGCGTATACAAAGTCAGAAGCCTTTACAGGTTTACCATCACTCCATTTTGTATCTCCACGCATTTTAATTGTGTAAGTTAACCCATCTGCACTGATTTCAGGCATATCAGTAGCTAAGTTAGGCACAACATTACCATCAGTATCAAGTTTATATAAACCTTCATAAACTTGCGCTAAGATATTAGCAGTTACAGAGTCATCAACAATAGCAGGATCTAGATTTTCTGTATCTTTTCCAACTGCAACTCTTAAATCGGCTTGCTCTCCTCCGCCACAACCTGTTAAACAAGTTAATGCCATAAGGAAAGAAAGACCATAAGCCATTAATTTTTTCATGTTTTTTCCCCTTTCAATTATTTATCATATAAGAAACATGCAACTTGACGATTTCCAACATTTTTCAATGTAGGTTTTTCTTTCGCACATCTCTCAGTTGCCTTTGGACAACGTGTCCTGAATACGCAGCCACTAGGCGGATTTATCGGACTAGGAAGCTCTCCTTCCAGTACGATACGTTCTTTAACACGAGCAGTTTTAGGATCCGGAATTGGAACCGAAGATAACAACGCTTGTGTATATGGGTGTAACGGATTATGATAAACATCATCAGCTTCCCCAACTTCAACAATATTTCCTAAATACATTACCCCAATACGATCTGAAATATGTTTAACCATACTTAAATCGTGAGCAATGAACAAATATGCAATTCCCATTTCTTCTTGGATTTTTTCAAGAAGATTAATAACTTGTGCTTGAATCGAAACATCAAGAGCTGAAATCGGTTCATCACAAACAATAAATTTAGGATTTAATGCAAGAGTTCTTGCAATTCCAATTCTTTGTCTTTGTCCTCCAGAAAACTCATGAGGATAACGACGAATATGGTCTGGCTTTAACCCTACAATTTCCAATAATTCACGAACTCTTGCTTCACGTTCTTCTTTAGTATTTAAAATACCATGAATATCCATTGGTTCACGAATAATTTCACCAACAGTCATTCTTGGATTTAAACTTGCATATGGATCTTGAAAGATCATCTGCATATCTTGTCTAAATTTCTTTAATTTTGCACCTTTGATTTTAGTAATATCTTCACCTTCAAAGATTATACTACCAGCAGTTGGCTCATAAATTTTAACTAAAGCTCTTCCTGTAGTACTTTTCCCACATCCAGATTCACCAACTAAACCAAATGTTTCACCTTCAGCAATTTCAAAATCAACGCCATCTACAGCTTTAACAATTTGTTTTTTAGCAAGAAACCCTCCTGAAACTGGGAAATGTACTTTAAGACCCTTTACTTTTAAAATTGGTTCACTCATCTTTTATTCCCCTTTCTTTAATGCCATTGGATTTCCTAACCAACATGAGCAAATATGTGTAGCTGAATATTCACGATATTCATCCATTTTTAATGGACAAATATTCATTGCATCTTCACAACGATCTACAAATGGACATCCATCAGAAATATTTAATAAATCTGGTGGTGACCCTGGAATTGGATGTAGTTCTTTTCTTTCCGTATCTTCAGGATTTGAAATACAAGATAATAAACCTTTTGTATATGGATGCTTTGGACTATAGAAAATTTCATCTGTTGTTCCCATTTCTACGATCTTACCACCATACATAATTGCAATTCGATCACAAATACTTGCAACAACACCAAGATCATGAGTAATCATAATAATTCCTGAATCAATTTCATCTTTTAAACTACTAATCAATTCTAACACTTGTGCTTGAATAGTTACGTCTAATGCTGTCGTAGGTTCATCAGCAATAATAATTTTAGGATCACAAGCAAGTGCAATTGCGATAATAATTCTTTGTCTCATCCCACCAGAAAATTGATGTGGATACTGACTAATACGTTTTTCTGGAGAAGGAATTCCTACTTTTTTCATCAAATCAATTGCTTTATTACGAGCATCTGTTTTTGAAATTCCTGGATTATGATTAATAATTGGTTCAATTAATTGAGTTTCAATTTTAAGAGTTGGATTTAAGAAAGTCATTGGATCTTGAAAAATCATTGCCATATCATTTCCACGAATATCATCCATTGTAGTTTCATATTTTTTATTCGAATCAAAGCTTAATGGCGAAATTTCTTTACCATCAATTTTAATAGAACCATTAGTTACTTTACCATTAGCGGCAAGTAACCCCATGACTGAAAACATTGTTTGTGATTTACCTGATCCAGATTCACCAACAATTCCTAAAACTTCACCTTTGTCTACATAAAAAGACACATCACGAACAGCTTTAACTGTTCCGTTTTCTGTACTAAATTCAGTAGTAAGGTTATTAACTTCTAACATCTTCATTTTACAACTACCCTCCTACTTCTTTTTAGGGTCAAGGGCATCCCCTAAACCATCACCAATAAAATTCAACGCTAACATTGTTAAACAGATTGCAAGAACTGGCCATACAACTTGTAACGGCTGTGAGCTAATCATTGCTCTTGCATCGTTAGCCAACGTACCCCAACTTGCTTGTGGAGCAGAAAGACCAATTCCCAAGAAACCTAATGTTGCTTCATAGAAAATTGAACTAGGCACTAACATTGAAAATGATACAATGATAGGTCCCATACTATTTATAATCAAGTGTTTTAATAAAATACGTGGTTTACTTGCACCTAAAACAAATGCCGCTAATGAAAACTCTTGTTCTTTTAAAGTCATAACTTGAGCACGTACTTGTCGTGCCATTCCCATCCATGAAGAAATACAGATTCCAATAATAATTGATTGGAAATTTGAACCCAATACTACTGTAATCATAATTAAATACAACATGTCAGGAATTGAATATAAGGCGTCAACAATACGCATCATTACCATATCGATTTTACCACCAAAATATCCGGCAATAGCACCATAAGTGACTCCAACTAATAATGAAATACTAGCAGCAGAAAAACCTACAGCTAATGAAATTCTACCACCGTACATAATTCTAACTAAGACATCACGGCCAAAGCGATCTGTCCCTAAAAAATGTTCAGCTGATGGTTTAGCAAATGTATTTGCCATATCTTGTCCATCATAAGTATATTGAGAAAACATTGGAATCAAAATACATGCAAGTGCCATAATCGCTAAAAAGCATAAACCTACTAACGCTAACTTATTTGATTTAAAACGATTCCAAGCATCAGCTAAATATGTTTTACTCTCATATGAAATTTTTTCACTATTCTTTTTTGAATCATCTAACTTCTCAAACATTTCAGGAGTAAGTTCGATGTCCATAACATTATTTTCTTCCATCTTGCCCCTCCTTATTTCAATTTAATACGTGGATCAACTATTGCTGATAACACATCTGTAATAATATTAAATGTAATAACTAAAAATCCTAAGAAGATAGTAAGTCCCATAATCATTGGATAATCACGTGTTTGAATGCTAGAAACCATTTCACGTCCAATTCCTGGAATTGCAAACAATGATTCAATTACGAAACTTCCTGTAAGCATATACGCAAATGCTGGACCTGCATAAGTAATAACAGGTATCATTGCATTTTTAAGCGCATGTTTAATTATTACCTTTTTATATGATGTTCCTTTTGAACGAGCTAAAATAATGTAATCTTGTTTCATAACTTCAAGCATACTGCTTCGAGTTAAACGACAAATCATCGAAATTGGATAAAAAGCAAGTGCCATTACTGGCAATACATAATTCGCTGGTGTATCTAATCCTACAAAGGGCAGGACTTTCAAATTAACCCCCAAAATAATAATTAGTAAAATTCCTATCAAAAACGATGGTACAGATACCCCAATTGTTGCAATAAACATACAAACATTACTAACCCATTTTTGTTTTGACAGTGCCGCAGCGGTTCCTAAAGAAATTCCCACAATTATCGCTGTTGCAAAAGCAATAGAACCTAATTTAGCAGTAACTGGAAAGCTTTGTGTGATTGTATCTGATACTTCACGTCCAGAACGTACTATACTTTCTCCCAAATCACCATGTACTAAATCAGTCATATAAATTTTATACTGTTCAAATAACGGCTTATCTAAATTATACTTTTTCATCATCAATTCACGCTGTGCAGCGTTTTTAAATTTTTCACCACTAATTGGCGACCCTGGTGTTGCTTTCATCAAGAAAAATGTTGCAGATGAAAGTAAAAACAGAGTAACAATTCCAATTAGCACCCTTTTTAAAACATACCTTAACATTTAATCACCTATTCCTTTACTATATATCTAAAAGAATACCTTAAAATTGCCCAAATTTCAAACATTTTTTTACATTTAGCTTCCTGATTAAACGATTAAAATTCCAAAAAAACCGCTAATTGTATACGATTATACAGAATTTTATTAGTAAAAAAATTTTTTTTAAATTTTATTT
>ERZ791922.883-NODE-883-length-14462-cov-3.347054_pt1 | contig 14462 bp, 11 predicted proteins | sample MGYA00510134_ERZ791922 | MGnify/ENA primary metagenome ERZ791922 (study PRJEB30046, sample SAMN00792101) | human gut metagenome | study: EMG produced TPA metagenomics assembly of the A metagenome-wide association study of gut microbiota in type 2...
CCCGGAAGGGAATGGAATCGGTACTTGATCCATAAGTAATTGATTTTTCTGTATTTGATTTCTCTATATTTAATTCTGCGGGCTTTTCCATATCCGGTCTTACCATATCCGGGTTTTCCGTATCTGGTGAAGCCGTATCCGGCTGGGACATATCTGGCTGGGGCTGTTCATAGATGACATACTCGGTATCTGTAATCCGCCCACTTTTATCGCGTCTCTGATGGCGCACGATATATCCGGCTCCTTCCAGTTCACGCAGGGCAGCACCGATGGCATCCACGCCTTCCTTACAGATCTTTGCAAGGCCACGGGTAGTGTAATTCCAGTCCTCTGGCAAAGACAGCATCATGGAAAGCAGCCCCTTGGCTTTTAACGACAGATTTGCATTTCGTAAATGATGATTGCTCATCACGGTATAATCACGGGTCCGTTCAATGCGAAAAACGGCCATCGACCTCACTCCTTCCGAATTTTGGGTACAAAAAACCGCAAAATGTATCATTGTCGATCTGCTCCAACGCATTCAGTTCCTTATCATATAATTCTTCAGGTGTCCTTGCATAAAGGGCCACCAATTTTCCATCTGCATCCTGAACTCTTGTCCTGTAATAGTCAAGACCGTTCAGCGTAACTGTACCGTATTGTGGAATTGCTCGTTTTCTATTTGCCAACTCCGCCACCTCCTAAAAAAGATCTCCAGCGCTGTACCTTTGTTTTATCAAACATCTCTGATTCCATCAAGGATACGGACCGGCTCACGATCTTCCACTTCGAGGCTTACGGTAGGTTGTGCTTCTCTCAACAGGCTTTGCCCTGTGCGTACATTTTGCGATATACTCCTGGAGACCCGCCGCAGTAAAATACACACAGCCATTCTGAACATACTGCACATAAGAGATCAGACCGTTGTTACGGGCGGCATCCAGCGTTGCGATGCTGATTCCTAAAATTTCAGCAGCTTCTTTTCGTGTAATGAGTTTTTCCATAGACCATATTCCCTCCAATCTGTCAAGGTTATCATCGTGCTTTCAAAATCACATGAATACGCTGGCAGCCGAAACTGCCAGCGCATGGTATCTGATTTTGAATAGAAAACGACTACATAAGAAAGTAATCGCTTCCTATTTTAATATAACTCAATTCTCGTCACATTTGCCACGCAACCCTGACGATGGGAACATAACAGGTCTCCGCTGGCGCGGTTGTCATAACTCCGCAGCGTCGTTTTACTCGTGCGCCGCAGGGTTCCATCCAAGTCTTTAGGAGGCCGTGAGGAAGTATCTTTAAGCCCCCGTGCAGTCCTCGCGCCGGATCTGCCACCATCCGTTTTGTGGAATCGTAGATCGCTCCAAAGCAGCTTTGTTCATCACCTCCCTGACTGCTCTATCTTCGCGGCGTTCCACACTCGCTCGTACACGGGTTATGTACCTGTTATGCTGTCTATGAAATTGTCAAAGTGCTGTTGAAGGGGGGAAAACTTGTCCTTCTTATTAACTCTGACAAAAAGAGCAAAAAACGAGCGCACCAAACGAAACTTTTTCAAAAATACTTTGCCAGCTGCTTCAGACCACGCCGGATGCTGTCACGGACACGGCTTGGGTCTACACCCTCCGCTGCGGCGATCTCGCTCACACGCATACCCAGGTAATACCGGGCATAGATTCGCTTAGCCTGCTTCTCCGGCAGAGCCATCACAGCGGCATAGAGCTGCTCCCGCAGCTGCTTTTCTTCCAGAAGCATTTCCGGCGTCTGGGGCTTCAGCAGGATCGCATTTTCAATGCCGTTGTCGCAGTCCAGGGAGTAGTGCGCCTTATAGCGATACATCCTCCGGTCATAAGCAGCTTCTGCACGCTCAGCGGCACGGATCGTCTCCAGCACATCTTCTGTTACTTCTACAAAGTGATCGGTTTTATAAACATCGGGATACAATTCCCGGAGATTGACTTTCTTCATTATGTACCTCCATTTCGATTCACGGGCGGTTGACGAGTGAATCGAAAGGAGGCGGGGATCGACAGCGACATACTTCGCACGCCTTCCCGAAAAATCGACAGCAAAAAACGCCAACTCCCCATAACGGGAAATCGGCGCAACAAAAATACCTACTATTCTGCTGATTTAGATGGAACGATAATACTGATAGATAGTCATACTCCCCCGGAGGAGGGGCAAGACTTTTTTTAGCTGGTGTAACTCATGGCTATTGCGAATGACAAAAATTGACATGGCGGCATCCTCCTATGTGCCGCCGTACCAGATTGCAGGGTGTAGGGTCGTCGTTCATTTTAGATAGACGAAAGGAAACGGCGGCTCTGATTTTTTCAAAGCCACCGTTGCAAAGTGCATAACAATATAGTCGCTGTACGATGGCTTTTTTTCTTTTGCCATCGTGCGGCAACTTTTTCACTTTTCTTTTATCTTAACAGGCAATCCTCATAGAAATGTCACGGACATACTCCATTTCGACAAAATAACAAGCTGAAATCTCACAAATCTGTGACAATTAGAAAAGCCGAGGGAAAAATTCCCCTCGGCTCTGTCTAATTATTTACTCCGAAGTCCTCAGCCGTTCCACCACAGTTCCCTTGTTAAAGAAGTGGAGAACGATCAGCGGAATGACCGCAGCCAGCAGCAGATAAAGCACACCAATGACCAGAACAGGAACCAATGTAATGTTCAGGGTAAAGAACCACATGGAGGGGCCATTTAATGCGCTCTTTAGCACCGTGACTGCCAGGATCGCTGCGACTGCTCCGCCAATAATGTCTGCGCCGGCGGCATAATAGATGCCCTCATAGACCATCAGGCGGCGAAGCTGCTTGCCGGTCATACCGATGCTTTGCATGGTAGCAAACTCATGGCGGCGGGTGATGATGTTGGTAATAATCATGTTGGTAAAGTTAATCAGTCCCGCAAAGGCCATGATGCATCCAATCAGACCGCCGATAACCAGAATCATGCTGCGAACCGAATCAAGCTGCTCTTTCAACAACTTGGTGGAAGTATAGGCAACCGAAGAATTTTCGCTCACATAGCTGCTCAAAAATTCTTCCATCTGCGGCTGCAAGGCTTCATCCACATTGAATCCATAAGTCAGCAGCGTGGGAGCGTCATAGATTTCCTTAAATACAGTGTCCGGCAGATATACAAAAGGAGCATCAGCGGCGATGTGTGCCTGAGCGGTGGTGCCTGTCGGCGTTTCGGTTTCCGTTCCCACGAGGATCGCTTTTGCAAGGATAGTGCTGGTTTTGACCAGTTCCCCATCCTTGTAGAAGGAAATGCTCTCTCCAACCTGTAACTGATCGGTCAGCGGAGTGTTCCTTGGTTCCTCTGTCAGTTTGTCCATGGGGCAGCCAATAATGACATATTCTCCGGTAGCCATTTTCTGCGTTAAGGTTTCGACATCTTTTTCGCCTTCAAAAATACGCATATCCGCCCAGAAGTTTTCGGAGGCTCCCATCACATTACCAAAATAGCGCCTTTCGGTATCAGAACTGGTGTACAGGCTATATCCCTGATAGCTTTGATTTACGACGCCTTCTTCCTCATGGAATAACTCTATGCCGCTTAAATCTTCAAACCCATAGTCAACCAGCACATTTCTATCGTCTTTTGTATTTCGGTAAAGATAGCGTTCATCCTCAACTCCGGGCTGTCCGGCAATCAGATCCACTGCCTGTTGTGAGAGTGTATCTTCATGGTGCTGCACGCTTTCCATTACATTAAATGCGGCGGAGTTATAGACATTAAAATCTGTTCTGGTCACACGGTTTACCCACTTTTCTTCATCAAGGCTTTGCGTCACAATGATGATAGAGTTAAACAGGACGATGCACAGAAGCAGGGAAATAACAATAAATGCGGAACGCCTGCGGTTGCGTCCCAGATTGGAAAAGGCCATGCGGGACAGCTTTACCCCATTGGTACGCTTGGCACTTCTCTTTTTATAGGCATTCTGCTCGGTGTAGCGGATTGCCTCCAGAGGAGAAATCTTTGCCGCCTTTTTTGCAGGCTTCCGGGTGCTGATAAACACGGTCAGGATTGTAAAGAGGGCGGCAATAACAAAGATCAGAGGCGAGGTCGATACGGATGTACCCACCATAGAGTATTCAAGGTTAATGATCTCTGTCACGATAGGAAGCAGCACCCAGCCGGCAAAGAAACCGGCAATCAGACCAATAGGCAGTCCGATCAGCGTGAGCCAGACCGCCTGACGGTTCACAATGCCCTTGATCTGCCGTGTGGAAGTTCCAATCGTCCGCAGCAGACCGTATTGACGAACATCCTGCATCACAGAAATATCAAAGATATTGTAGATTAGCAGGTATCCGCACACGACAAACATCAGGATAAATACAACGGCGAACACGATGGACTCAGATGAAGTCAATCCCTGGGACATTTGATTTTCAGAGGCGAGAATGAAATTGTCTGCGCCCATATCCTCTGGATTGCCGCCAATGGAGTAAACGAACTCATTCAACTGCTGCTGAACATTTGCTTTATTCTTCAGCACGACATCGGAAAAAGTAACGCCGGATATTTCATGGTCTACTGCATAAGTGTTCTGGACCACATCGGGGTTTTCCTTTATAAACTGCTCTGAAACAGTCGCAACGCTCACAGAGTCATTGCTTGCTTCCCACCAGCCGGAAAGCACCATATCATAATGATAAGTTTTCCCCCGCAGTTCAAATTCCAACGGAACCTCTGCGCCGATCTCAGGTTCTACACCCAGCGCCTTCAGCGCCAAATCCGTAGTGGCGATCTCATTCGCTTTCTCCGGTGCAGCTCCGTGGGTAGGCACACAGAAGGTCAGCTCCTGCTGCACACTGTCCGCATAATTGATCTCAATGGAATGGCTGGAAGTATTGCTTGCATAGCCAATGATACACCGGTGACCTGCCTGCTCCACAAAATCGCTGTTTACAAGCTGCTCGTATTGTTCCTCCGTCATATACCCCAAAGTGCCATCCGCCTTGCTGCCTTTCTGCATTTGCAGAGAGAGCTGGATGGAGGACGCCATATTGAACGCCAGGGAAGTAATAGAGGTAAACAGGAAAGCAGTCAGGATGATTGCCAGCAGTGCAGCCAGATTGCGGACCTTATTCTTCTTGAAATAGCGTTTGGATAGATTGGTAATCACTTTGGAATTATTGTTGCCAAATAAAATATCATTCATGTTGTTCACCTCCTATGCCTTTACTCATTTACCCGAAGCCGTTCTACAACACTTCGATTATTGAGGAAACGGAGTGCGACAACGGGCACAATAAACGCCAGTACCAGAAAGAGAACCAGCATAACCAACGCAGGAAGCAGGGTCATTTGGAATGTCATCATGATACTGCTTGGGCTGATTTCTACAAAAGCCCTTACCAATGTCATACCAAGCACCCCCGCAGCCAGTGTACCAACAATCCCGGCCAGCAGCACATAGGAGAAACTTTCAGAAATCATCATCTTTCGGAGCTGCCGGTTCGTCATGCCGATACTCTGCATAGTAGCAAACTCGTGCCGGCGGGTAATAATGTTGGTCATAACCAGATTGATGAAGTTGATTAGTCCCACCAAAGCAAATACAGCGCCGATCACTCCGCCGATCAGCAGAACGACATTTTTAACACTGGAAACAGTTGCTTTCATCGTCTGGATAGAGGTATAGGCAACATCTGTATCCTGCGCCAGATAGGTTTCCATCTCCTGCTGGTATTGTTCCTCTACATCGAAGAGGAAACCGTACAAGGTAGGAGTTTCATAAATCTCCTTGAATTTGTTTTCAGCCATAAAAATTTTAGGACCTTCTATTATTTGTGCGATATTTGCACCGCCGCCAGTCATAGTCACATCGCTATGAGTAGCTGCGGCTTTAGCGATAATGTTAAACTCCTCAGTTAGAATTCCATTTTCATAAAACTGAATGGTATCTCCAACTGATAATCCACGATAATCGGCGGCATTCGCCCCACCAAAGTTACCATGATCGTTATATTCGCCCATTAAAATTACATTGTTGCCATTCCAAAGTTTGTCTTTTAAGGAAGATAAATCAGTTTCACCTTCGATAATGTCCAGCCGATCGAAGAAGTTTTCCGAAAAGCCAAATACATTTCCGAGGGGGTGGTTATCCGCAGTCAGAACGGCGCTGTCTGTTCCTGTTTGGTCAACACCTAAATTGAGGTGTTCCGGCACCATTCGCTGCTCCTTATATGTGTTATCAACCACATAGGAAGTTCCCCAGTCACAAGAAATATGGTCATCTTCAAAAGTGTTCCGGTACAGGTAGACCTCGTTTGTGACTCCGGGCTGTTCCTTGATTTCCTCCACTGCCTTCTCTGGAACAGTACTGTTATGCCCAAAGTCATTTCCAAATGCCGCCTGAATGCCTGGACTATATACCATAAAATCACTTCGGGTCTGTTTTGCGATATAGGTATCTTCGTCAAAGCTGCCACTCACTATGAACACCGAGTTCAGGAGGACAATGCTCAAAGTCAGAGAAATCACAATAAAGACTGTCCGACGCTTATTACGCTGAAGATTTGCCTTCGCCATGCGGGGAATAACTGCTCCGGAAGCTGTCTTTTTTCGCTTTATGGAAACAGCGTCCTGCTCTACATAGCGGATAGCCTCAATAGGTGACACACGGGAGGCTTTCTTCACCGACTTTCTGGTGCTGATATAAACCGTGAGTCCTGAGAACAGAATCGCACCTGCGATAATCCCCAAATACGGGAGTGTGCCGACCTCAATGTTTCCTCCGCTGAAATCAACCGCAAATATCTGGAGCGCAACAGGCAGAATACTGCGGCCAAGCAATGTGCCAAAAAACAGACCGAGTGGCGTACCGATCAGGAACAAGTACAGTGCCTGCCGATTGACTAAACGCTTGATCTGCTGGGAAGTCGTTCCCACAGTCCTAAGTAGACCATATTGCCGAATATCATTTGTTACAGCAATTTCAAACACATTGTAGATCAGCAGATACCCACAGAACATGAACAGGATACCGAAAACACCGGCTACCAGCCACATCATAAGACCGCTTTCATTAGAGACAATGGGATTAGGGGCAACGCGAACCGCATTGGCTGCATTGACATCATCCGGATTACCGCCGATATTGCGGACAAGCTCTGAAATGCGGTCCTTTACCATATAACTATCCCGCATTACTACATCGGCTGTATAAATACCACAGCCAACACGCCCCAAAGCAATATCGCTCATCATTTCTGCGTTTTCTTCCAGAAATGCTTTGGAAACAATGACCGATTCTGATTTTTCATTTGGTGTGTCGTAAATACCGGATACGACCATATCAAAATGATAAACCTGACCACTTTGACGAACCTTCAATTCAACAGGAATTTCTGCCCCGATTTTTTCTTCGATGTTCAGATCCTTCAGTATATTGGCAGAAACCAAAACCTCATTTGCTTTTTGAGGGGCAGAGCCTGTGCGTGGTGTCAGCATCCGAATTTCCAACTGAGTCTGGTCGGCATAATCGACCTCTGCAACACGCCGGTTTGTGTTGGTCATAATTTCGACTGGTATCCAGCAGCCCACCTTTTCAAACATGGCGTTTTCTTTTAACTGCTGAAACTGATCCTCGGAAAGTCCCTGTACCAGAGCATCCGCAGATGATCCCATCATTTTTGCCATGCTGTATTCCAGCGTCCCACTGGCACCCATGCCAATGGTCAGGACTGCCGTAAAGAGAAAAGTTGTCAGGGCAATCGCAATGGCTGCAATCACATTCCGCATTTTGTTACTGCGAAAACTGCGGTTTGCCAGCTTTTTGATGACAGCCTTGTTGTTATTACCAAATAGAATGTCATTCATAGTTCCGCCCCCTTTACTGCACAATCTTACCATCCTCGATCCGAATAATGCGGTCGGCAAGCTGGGAGATCTCATTATTATGGGTAATCATTACAAGGGTCTGGTGGAATTTTGTGCTGGTAACTTTCAGCAGGCTCAGCACATCGCTGCTGGTCATACTGTCCAGATTGCCCGTTGGCTCGTCCGCCAGAACGATAGCAGGCTTCGATACCAGAGCGCGAGCGATGGCTACACGCTGCTGCTGGCCGCCGGAGAGATTGCTGGGCATATTGTTCAGTTTATCCTCCAGCCCCAGCATCCGCACCACTTCTTTCATAAACTTCTTGTCCACCTTGTTTCCATCCAGCTCCACAGGCAGCACAATGTTTTCAAAGACATTCAGCACCGGCACCAGATTGTAGTTCTGGAAGATGAAGCCAATCTTTCGTCTGCGGAAGATAGTAAGCTGCTCGTCTTTCAATGTAGAGAGGTCGCGCCCATCCACAATAACCTTGCCGGAGGTAGGCACATCCAGTCCGCCGATCATGTTCAGCAGAGTGGATTTTCCGCTGCCGGAGGTTCCAACAATCGCTACAAATTCCCCCTGCTCAACAGAGAGGTTCACACCATCCAGGGCCTTTGTGATATTCGGCTTTGTGCCGTAGTATTTTTTCAGTTCAGTCGTTTGCAAAATGCTCATAGAGAACACCATCCTTTCTTTAACTTAGACCCATTGTAACGAACAAACCTCACAGAAATGTCACGAGCCACAAAAAATTTCCGCTAAATTCGGCTCCAAATGTCACAAGTTCGTGACATTTGAAAAACCGGGAGAAAAATCCCCCGGTTTTTCGTGTCCCACAGCCGCATACAGCGGTGCGGGAAGTATTCGTTGATATGGCTGCGCCTGTTATTCATTTACCCGAAGCCGTTCTACAACACTCCGATTGTTAAAGAGCCGGAGTGCGACAATAGGAACGATAAATGCCAGTACCAGAAAGAGAACCAGCATAATCAGTGCCGGCAGCAAGGTCATCTGGAATGTCATCATCAGACTGGTTGGACCATTTTGCACAAAGGCTTTTACTAATGTTATGCCAAGCACCCCCGCAGCCAGTGTACCGATAATCCCTGCCATCACTACATAGGAAAAACTTTCAGAAATCATCATCCTTCGGAGCTGTTGGTTCGTCATGCCGATGCTCTGCATAGTGGCAAACTCATGGCGACGGGTAATGATGTTGGTCATAACCAGATTGATGAAGTTGATTAGGCCCACCAGAGCAAATACAGCGCCAATCACTCCGCCAATCATCAGGACAACATTTTTCACACCAGAAACAGTTGCTTTCATCGTCAAGATAGAGGTATAAGCAACATCTGTATCCTGCATCAGATGGGTTTCCATCTCCTGCTGGTACTGTTCCTCTACATCAAAGAGGAAACCGTACAAGGTAGGAGTTTCATAAATCTCTTTGAACTTCTTTTCTGACATATAGATCAATGGACCATCAATATCTGTTGCGATATTTGCACCACCACCAGTCAAAAATGTTTCGCCTTTAGTAGCGGCAACTTTAGCGATAATGGTAAACTCCTCGGTTGGAGTTCCATTTTCATAAAATTGAATGGTGTCTCCAACTGATAACCCCCGATAAGAGGAATCGTCTGCCCCGCCATCCAACTTGCCCTTATCATCATATTTGGCCATTAAAATTACATTGTTTCCATTCCAAAGTTTCTCTTTTAAGACAGACAAATCAGTTTCACCTTCGATAATGTCCATCTTGTTTAAGAGGTTTTCGGAGAAGCCAAATACATTTCCAAGAGGAAGGTTATCTGCGGTCAATCCTGCATATTCTTTTCCATTTTCGGTTTGATAAACACCCAGATTGATATGTTCTGGCAGTATAAAAGCATACTTATTTGTATTATCAACCACATAGGGAGTTCCCCAGTCACAAGAAATATGGTCATCTTCAAAAGTGTTCCGGTACAGGTAGACTTCGTTTGTGACTCCGGGCTGTTCCTTGATTTCCTCTACCGCTTTCTCTGGAACAGCACTGTCATGCCCAAATTCATTTCCAAACGCCGCTTGAGATTCAGGGCTATATGCCATAAAATCACTTCGGGTCATTTTTTCAATATAGGCACCTTCATCAAAGCTGCCGCTAAAGATAAACACGGAATTCAGGAGGACGATGCTCAAAGTTAGGGAAATCACAATAAAGACTGTCCGGCGCTTATTGCGCTGAAGATTTGCCTTCGCCATGCGGGGAATAACTGCTCCTACCTTCGTCTTTTTTCGCTTTATGGAAACTGTATTTTGCTCTACATAGCGGATGGCTTCGATTGGAGACACACGGGAGGCTTTCTTTACTGGCTTTCTGGTGCTGATACAGACCGTAAGCCCTGAGAACAGAACCGCTCCTGCGATAATGCCCAAATACGGGAGTGTGCCGACCGCAATATTTCCACCGCTGAAATCGACAGCAAATATCTGGAGTGCAGCAGGCAGAATACTGCGACCAAGCAATGTACCAAAAAGCAGACCGAATGGTGTTCCGATCAGAAACAGGTACAGCGCCTGCCGGTTGACCAAACGCTTGATTTGCTGGGAAGTAGTCCCCACAGTCCTAAGTAGACCATACTGCCGAATATCGTTGGTAACTGCAATCTCAAATACATTGTAAATCAACAGATACCCGCAAAATAAGAACAGGATGCCGAACACACCAGCTACTAGCCACATCGTAAGACCGCTGTCATTGGAGATGATTGGATTGGGGGCGACACGGACATAGTTTTCAGCATTTCTATCGTCTGGATTACCGCCGATATTGCGGACAAGCTCTGAGATCCGATCTTTTATCATGTAATTGTCCCGCATTACTACATCCGCAGTATAAATGCCGCAGCCAGGCCGCTGTTGGGCCAGGTCGCTCATCATTTCCGAATTTTCTTCCAGAAACGCTTTTGAAACAATCACAAACTCAGCTTTCTCATTTGGGGTATCATAAATACCGGATACCACCATATCAAAATGATAGCTCTGGCCGCTTTGACGGACCTTCAATTCGACGGGAATTTCAGCCCCGATTTTTTCTTCGATGTTCAGATCCTTCAGTATATTGGCAGAAACTAAAACCTCATTTGCTTTTTGAGGCGCAGAACCTATGCGCGGTGTCAGCATCCGAATTTCCAACTGGTTCTGATCCGCATAATCGACCTCTGCAACACGCCGGTTTGTATTAGTCATAATGTCAACAGGTATCCAGCAGCCTACCTTTTCAAACATGGCGTTTTCTTTTATCTGCTGAAACTGTTCCTCGGAAACCCCCTGCACCAGAGCGTCAGCAGATGACCCCATCAGTTTTGCCATGCTGTATTCCAGCGCCCCTTTGGCTCCCATGCCAATGGTCAGGACTGCCGTAAAGAGAAAGGTTGTCAGGGCAATCGCAATGACCGCAATCACATTCCGCATTTTGTTGCTGCGGAAGCTGCGATTTGCCAGCTTTTTGATGACAGCCTTGTTGTTATTGCCAAATAGAATGTCATTCATAGTCCCGCCCCCCTTTACTGCACGATCTTACCATCCTCGATCCGAATGATGCGGTCGGCAAGCTGGGCGATCTCACTATTATGGGTAATCATCACGAGGGTCTGGTGGAATTTTTGGCTTGTGGTTTTCAGAAGCCCCAGCACATCGGCGCTGGTCTTGCTGTCCAGATTGCCAGTCGGTTCATCAGCCAGGACGATTGCAGGCTTTGACACCAGAGCGCGGGCGATGGCTACACGCTGCTGCTGGCCGCCGGAGAGGTTATTGGGCATATTGTTCAGCTTATCCTCCAGCCCCAGCATCTGGACGACTTCTTTCATAAACTTCTTGTCTACCTTGTTTCCGTCCAGTTCCACAGGCAGCACGATGTTTTCAAAGACATTCAGCACCGGCACCAGATTGTAGTTCTGGAAGATAAAGCCGATCTTTCTTCTGCGGAAAACGGTCAGTTCCTCGTCTTTGAGTTTGGACAGCTCCTTGCCATCCACGACCACCTGGCCGGAGGTAGGTACATCCAATCCGCCGATCATGTTCAGCAGCGTGGATTTACCACTGCCAGAGGTTCCTACGATGGCTACAAATTCTCCCTTTTCAATGGAGAGGGTCACACCATCCAAGGCCCTGGTAATGTTCGGCTCTGCACCATAATATTTTTTCAGTTCAGTCGTTTGCAAAATGCTCATAAAGAACACCATCCTTTCTTTTTGATAAACCCATTGTAACAACCAAACCTCACAGAAATGTCACGAGCCACAAAAAATTTCCGCTAAATTCGGCCCCAAATGTCACAAGTCTGTGACATTTCAATTTTGGGGGCGTGTCGGCGCTACTTTCGGAGCAGGAAAACAGAAAAGGTTGAGCCTTTCCCAACCTCAGATGCCACCCTGATATAACCGCCCTGCAAGGTCACAATCTCACGGGCCAGATATAACCCGATCCCAATACCATCCACATCATGCACCGCATCTTCCCGGTAAAACCGCTTGAAAATCGTCCCCTGGTGCTGCTCTGAAATGCCGATGCCGGTATCTGTAATGTCGATCTTCACATACATTTCCCAGCCATCCACCGTCACACGGATCTGCCCGCCTGCCGGGGTGTATTTCACAGCATTATCCAGAATGTTGAACAGGGCCTCACCTGTCCATTTTCTATCGTGGCACGCATCCAAATGCTCCGGGCATTCTACCTGCACATCTATTTGTTTCTTTTCGGCATTGAGCAAAATCCCGCCCAGGGCAGCGGCAAGGGTATCATAAACCGGCTGCTGTTTTTGCTTCAGCGAAATGACTCCCGTTTCCAGACGGGAGGTTTTAATCATGGCCTGCATGAGGAAGTCCAGCTTATCAAGCTGGCTGGCCTGGGCTGTCAGAAATTCCTTTTGCTTCTGCGGGGGAACCTCGTTTTCGAGCAGTGTGTTGTTGATCATCTTCAAGTTGGCAATCGGTGTTTTAACTTGATGGGAGATGTCAGAGATCAGCTCTTGCAGGTCAGCCCGTTCTTTTGCGATGCTGTTTTTATTTTCCTGCATGACCTCGTACAGCCGCCCCAGCCGGTAGTTGATTTTATAGAACAGGCTTTCTTCCTCAACCGTCTGCTTTGGCTGCATATCCCCGGAGAGCATATCATCCATCTGACCACAAAAGGCATCGGAGAACCGGACCAGCTTCCGGCGGATCAACGCCACAAAGCAGATGACGCAGAGCAGCACAAAGAGACTGAACAGGAACACACACCGGACAGCGGTTATATTCCGGGTCAGCAGATAAACAGCGGTGCAGACTGCACCAACTGCCAGTAGCAGAAGTGTTCCCAAAAGGACGCAGGCTTTGTTGATGGAGAGTTTTCGCATATTCATTTGATCGCCCCTCCGATCCACATATAGCCCATGCCGTACACTGTCTTGATGTACTGGCGTCCCTCTGTTTCAATTTTGTTCCGTACCCGGCTGATGGCCGCAGTCAGGGCGTGTTCATCCACAAAGTTCCCATCGGCATCCCACAGTTTTTCAAGAAGCACCTGCCTGGTCAAAACATTCTGCGGGTTTTTGGTCATGATTTTCAAAAGCCGGTATTCCAATGGAGTGAACACCAGTGGCTTACCAGACAAAGAAGCAGTCATTTCCGAGAAATTGATGGACAGTGCGCCGTCCTCATAGCTATCCCCGCCGCCAGACTGCTTTGCCAGCCGCCCCAGCACCACAGACAGCTTCTTTTGAAAGACGCTCATTGGAAATGGCTTGGTCACATAGTCCTCTGCACCCAGTTCATATCCTTTGAGCATATCGCTCTCCATATCATTTGCGGTCAGGAAGATCACCGCCGTATCCGGCCGGCGTTCCTTTACCTCCCGGCAGAAATCAAAGCCGTTCCCATCCGGTAGGTTTACATCCAGCACGATCAGGTCATAGTCCTGCTTGGTCAAAAAGTTGCTGGCTACTGATTTTGTCAATGCAGAGTCCACGGCATAGCCCGCAGCATCCAGGTTATAGCACAAGGTATTATTCAAAAGTCGGTCATCCTCGACTACTAAAATTCGCATTGTATCACACTCCTTCATCCTTAGTGTAGCATCCAAATGTCACAGAAACCTCACGAGAGGATTATTTTTTTGTATTTTTGAAACGGCGGTCTGCCGGTTTCTCCGCATCCTTGGGAATCAGCCAAATGGTAGCCATCTTCACAGCACCGGGGATACGCCCACCGGCACACAGATAATTGATCTGCCTTGGGGTAACACCCCATTTTTCACTTGCTTCTTTCAGCGTCATATAATCCATATAGTTTCCCTCCAATATGGCTTATTATATTTCTTTCGCTCGAAGAATACAAGGATGCAAATAGGGCGCAAAGCCCTGTGCCAGAAGCACTATGTGGCCTTGCGCCCTTTGTTATTCTATCCTAAAAATACTTTGCCAGCTGCTTCAGACCGCGCCGGATACTGTCACGAACACGGCTTGGGTCTACACCCTCCGCTGCGGCGATCTCACTCACGCGCATACCCAGGTAATACCGGGCATAGATCCGCTTAGCCTGCTTCTCCGGCAGAGCCATCACAGCGGCATAGAGCTGCTCCCGCA
>ERZ791922.884-NODE-884-length-14455-cov-9.120486_pt1 | contig 14455 bp, 21 predicted proteins | sample MGYA00510134_ERZ791922 | MGnify/ENA primary metagenome ERZ791922 (study PRJEB30046, sample SAMN00792101) | human gut metagenome | study: EMG produced TPA metagenomics assembly of the A metagenome-wide association study of gut microbiota in type 2...
GTACGGCATGGACAAAGGGCTGAATGAAGGGCTGGCGGTGCTGCTGGTCACCGTGGTGCTTACCGGAGATGCGATGTTCCAGACCCCGCTCGGCTGGCTGGCCGACCGGGTCGGGATTCGCCGCGTGCATCTGAGCTGCGCGGTGGTTTTCAGCCTGTCGCTGCTGGCCCTGCCGCTGATGCTCGGCTCGCGCATTCAGCTGATGGCCATTTGTCTGCTGCTGGGCGCCGCGGCGGGCGCGCTTTATACCCTGTCGCTGGTGCGGGCGGGGAAAACCTTCAATGGGCAGAAGCTGATTATGATTAACGCCCTGTTCGGCTTTTTCTGGTCCGCCGGCAGCGTTGCCGGGCCGGTAGTCAGCGGCATGCTGATCGGCATCATTGGTTACGATGGCCTGATCGTCACCCTGGTGGCCAGCGGCGTGCTGTTCCTGTTGATTCAGTGTCTGTGCAAAAACGAGAAAACCCTGCTTGCCAGTGAGCAGGAAGATGACATGGACGAGGCGACGGAGTCCGCACGGTAGTCCTCACGGGCTGGCCTGGCGCCAGCCCTTTTTTATGGCCCTCACCGGAGGGAATCCTGTTCTTGCTGGCTCACTGCTATAACCATTGCCGGCCCCCTGCCGAGAGGAAATTCCATGGAAAGCATGACGTTACATCGTGGCAGATTGATCGATCATATCCTGCTGGTTGTCGAAGACTTTGAGGCAAGCAAAGACTTCTATACTGCCGTACTGTCGGCGCTAGAGATCCCGGTTATTACCACTGCTAATGACTCCTTGCTGGCCGACGAACTGGTGGTGGCCTCACGCCACAGCCCGGAGGCTGCCGGGAAACTGACAGGACGCCACCACCTGGCGTTCCAGGCCAGAGATCGTGACAGGGTGGACGCTTTTTACCATGCGGCGCTGACCCATGGCGGCCGCGATAACGGCGCGCCTGGCGAACGACACTATCATCCTGGTTACTATGCCGCTTTTGTGCTGGATCCGCAGGGGAATAATATTGAGGCGGTCTACCATGGCGAGGCTGAGCGCAGCGCCGGGTCTGTTGCGATCAGCTTCACGCAGTAAGCGGGCGAAAGTCACATTTTCTTACCTGCGCGATTCCCATAATAAATGTGGGTGTTATCATTTCCTTAATGAATAATTCATACCCATAGCTGAGGCGTCGATGCTGGAAAACCTAATCATCTGATAATCAGACTTCCGACCATGACTGGCCGGACTGATTATCACTGCGCTGAAATCGTATGCGGACAGTGGCGAATGTTCGCCTATTTTGCCCATGATGATACAGGTTTCCCGGTATGAATGTTTTCCCTCAGGAGCAAGCGACTTTATTCATTCTCGTCCCCTGCGGACAAACGCTCCACATCCACGCGATGGCAGCGAGCCCCCTCCCTCGCATAAGAAACGTCACCCCCAGCCAGTTCACCCGGTGCGTTATCCCTCTGCCATGCTCGATCACTCCCTCTGCATGCCGTTGCGTTGCCGTACCCAATGACCGTCGCCAGGCGAATTTTATCTTTCGGTTTGTCATTCCCCGGCAAGCCTGTGACGACAGCCGCAAGGGATCCACATCAACCAGGCCCCGATACCAGGGAAACCGTCACCGACCAGGGAGTCTTCGCGTATGAAATTAGCGTTGGAACCGCATATCCGTTTTAGCAGAATCTTGTTGTTTCCGCTGGCGATGGTTATCTATGATTTTTCTGCTTATCTGACTACCGATCTCATTCAACCTGGTATTATCCACATCATCCGGGAATTTGAGGCTGATGTTGCGTTAGCCCCGGCTTCTGTCAGTCTCTATTTAGCCGGGGGGCTGGCATTACAGTGGCTGCTGGGGCCGCTCTCCGACCGCATCGGTCGCCGCCCCGTACTACTGACCGGAGCCATCATCTTTGCTTTGGCCTGCTTCAGCATGATCTTTGTCACTTCGATTGATCAATATCTTATCGCCCGCTTTATCCAGGGAACCAGTATCTGCTTCATTTCGACAGTCGGCTATGTCTCCATCCAGGAGGCTTTTGATGAAAAAGAGTCTATCCGCATTATGGCGGCGCTGACATCCATCGTTTTGCTGGCGCCGGTAATCGGGCCCCTGGCGGGCGCTGGCCTGATGAATTTCCTGCACTGGAAGTTATTGTTTGCGATCATCGGCGCAATGAGCTTACTGGCCTGGGCGTTACTGATTTTTAACATGCCAGAGACGGTCACCCCTCAGGGCCGGGGGTTTCGTCCGGAAGAGGTATTTTCCGATTTTGTCCGCGCCTTTAAACAGCCGGTAGTGCTGACTGGCGCGCTGGCGTTGTCATTCAGTAACCTGCCGATAATCACCTGGGTAGCACTCTCTCCGGTGATCCTGATCGATGACGGCGGGATGTCGCGCGGCGCCTATGCCTGGACCCAGGTGCCTGTCTTTAGCGGCGTTATTATTGCCAGTATCATCGTGGCCCGTTTTATCAAGGATCCGACTTCTCCCCGCTTTATCTGGCGCACTATCCCGATACAGCTGACCGGGTTGTTGGTATTACTGGTGGGAAATATTGCGTGGCCCCATACCTGGTGGTGGTCCGTTTCAGGGACAAGTCTCTATGCCCTCGGAACAGGCCTGTTGTTCCCCGTATTATTCCGTTTTGCGCTTTTTTCCCACTCCCTGCCGAAAGGGACGGTTTCAGCCACCATCAACATTGTGGCGCTCAGTTTTATGGCAGCCTCGGTGGAAGTAGCACGCTGGGTTTACTTCCAGGCTGGCGGCAGAATAGCTTTTCACTGCCTGGCGCTGATAGCGGGAATCGTCGTCATCATGCTGGTCTCGCGCTTGTTAAAACTCCGTCAACAACATCTCCTTCAGCCAGCCTGAAGGTTTACGCCTTTTTGCCCACAACAGGAGAACACTATGTTTTCATACATGATGCTGGGAACGAACGATCTACCACGCGCCATCGAGTTCTATGACCCGTTAATGGCATTGCTGGGACACGTCAAAGCCGGCCGTAACGAACAGGGAGCATCCTGGGGCACCTTCAACGGCAACCACACCTGTGGGCTGTGCGTGGGCGTTCCTTTTGACCTGCAGCCTGCCGGGGTGGGTAATGGAACGATGGTGGCGCTTAACGCCCGCTCCGTCGAACATATTGCGGAACTGCATGCCCTCGCCCTGCAACTCGGCGGACGTGACGAAGGCACTCCCGGTCATCGCCCACAATATGGCAACGGCTTTCACAGCGCCTACGTCCGCGATCCCGACGGCAATAAGCTGGCGTTTGTTTATTATGCGTCGGCAGCTTGAATGGCTGCTGCGGAAGTGCCTTTTTCAGGCAGTAATGCGTCATTCAGGACGGCCGACTTCGCCGTCCTGATTTCATTGAGAATCACGAAAAACCGCGGTTAAAGCGCTACGACTTCTCTCCCCGACGAGTTATCTACCGCGAAATGATAACGTAATCCGGCGTCGCGCATACAGCGTTTCCGCCGCCAGCTGAAAATGATATTCCATCGCCTTCAGCTTTTTCGTCTTGAGCTGTTTTAGTGGAATACCCTCGATATGCCCTGTCGCGACCAACCACCGTATTTCAGCCGTACTCAGCTTGAGCTGTTTTTTCAGTATTGATAGCAGGCTGATGCGAAATGGCCGACTGACTCTGACGCGCACCGTTATCCGCGGGCACGCCATCAGCGTCACCGACCATTGCTCATGAATACGAAAATGAGGTTGCCCCGACGGCTCGGCGCGGTTGCGCTTCAGCGTCGCGAGGTCAGCGGCATAATAGTGAACCATAGCTGCATCGTTCTGCATCAAGCGCTGAAGCAGTTTACGGTTTATCTTGCTGACGTGCAGCCTGGAAAACAGGGCGATATTCCACGTGTAATCGCAGTGCGTGCATTTATAGATGCTCCAGATATCCAGCAGCTTCTTTTGCGAATTCACCCGGATGGCGCCGGAAGGTGCGAAGTCGCGTTTTACATTGCAGGCGGGGCAGCGTTTGGCAATGTGCTGATACCCCACGGGCGTGACCGTCCATGTAACTGTCATAACGTACCTTTTTTAACCCATACGAAACCGCGTCCGTCATTAACGGACCATGATTTTTGGCGTATGAAAAATAGTTAGTCGCTATTTTTCAGTGGGTTAAAAAAAGATTTCCAACGTTATATTCCTGGAGAAGCCCAAAGCGATACCCGGAGATTAACAAAGGGGTTATCGCGGGATATATGAGTTCAGTCAATGTTTATACTGATGATGAAAAACATCATCAATATATTTGACAACACTCAGCGGGCTGGCCTGGCGCCAGCCCGCTCGGTTTACAGCACCTTGCTGAGGAACGCGGCGGTGCGTGGGTTGCTCGGCGCGCTAAAGATCTGCCCCGGCTTGCCCTCTTCCTGAATCACGCCTTGGTCGATGAAGATCACCCGGTCGGCCACTTCGCGGGCAAAGCCCATTTCGTGGGTCACGATCACCATGGTCATCCCCTCGCTGGCGAGGTTTTTCATTACCTCCAGCACGTCGCCCACCAGCTCCGGATCCAGCGCCGAAGTGGGCTCATCAAACAGCATAATCGACGGCTTCATCGCCAGCGCGCGGGCGATGGCTACCCGCTGCTGCTGACCGCCGGACAGGCTCGAGGGCCAGGCGTCGCGCTTATCGCTTAAGCCCACCTTCGCCAGCAAGGCTTCCGCCAGGTCGACCGCCTGCTGGCGCGGCATATTGCGCAGATTCATCGGCGCCATGATCAGGTTTTCCAGCACCGTCATGTGCGGGAACAGGTTAAAGCGCTGGAACACCATGCCGACGCTTTCGCGCATCTTGTTGAGGTCGGTGGTCCGGTCGTGTGCGGCAAAGCCGTTAACTGATCTCCTCTCTGAAAACAGTGCCAGGCTAAAATGAAGTCTCCAGGCTTTCTTCCATCTCACAGAGAGATACATCTCATTTATTTCTATGCGTACATTACATCTCTATGAGTAATGCTCTATGTGCACTACATTACTTTCTCTGAGTGTAACCGTTAAATCCCGTTAACTTTACCGTGATGCTAATTCCATAGGTGGCATGAATATATCAGTGTAGAACTGATCGACAGGCCTGATCATAAATATGGATTCTTAATGTATTTGTGCGCATTAGATAAGAATCATCTCATTAGCAGTAGCCCTATTAGAATGTTCTTGGGATAATTCAGTTCCCGGTTTCTACGGTAGCTAACAAAGAAGAGAATAATAGAATGGCCACCATCACTAACTTTAATGCACATGCATTAATGAACAGCGCTAACGGTTATATTAAAGCTCTGCAATAAACTAAAACAACTATGGTTAAGGTTGTTACATATTGGAACATTTGCGTAGCTCAATCTGACATGTTCACCTATAACTTCCCAGCAGGAAAATATAAGCACAAGGCTCATCTAATCACTGATTTTTAGCGTGTTATTGAACAACTTCATGAAATGGCCTTTGCTCCTGTAGAGACTGTAGAGGCTGTAGAGACTGTAGAGAGCGTAGAAGGGATGGTACAGGATATTAAAGCAGGTGATAACGTTGTATGCCCTGTAGTCGTTAAAGACGTACAGCCAGTGATTAAAGCAGATGATTACTCTTGCTACTTTAAAATCACTTTTAACGGTTCTTTGGGTACACAGACTTTTGAACGCGGTGAAACTTTATTTGTATGCAATTCAAACGATACGTAGATTAATGAAGTTTCAAATACTGAAGAGGCTGTACAAATGAATGCTATTTACTTAGCTGTATTAGATCCTGTTTTCGCTGGCAATTTCCCTAATGTTCAGCCTTATTTTGTATCACTACTTGCTGAAGTAGAAGAGCCTGAGGTATTAGGTGATGTCCTTCACAATGAAGATTTAATAATTGAAGCATGGGCGGCTTCCAAAGCATTGGTTGATTACATTGAAGATCAAGTAGATTACACTGAATGCAACTCTGCTACCAATAACCTACAGATGCTTAAACTTGTATTAGGGCTTCAGTTCTGGATCTGTGATAGTGAAGAAGTTGAAGAACTTGAGCAAATCAGTATTAAGATGCTGAAAATATGCAACGTGTTACAGGAAGAAAATATGCTCCCTGTTCACGTTCCAGCAAGTAGCCCGGTCAATCAGCGTTAATTAATAGTGCCCCGTTCAGGCGGAGCTTTAACAAGCCTTTGGGTGTGGTGAAAATGGCAGATGTAAAAGCAATCTTTGAACGTGTTGGTATTGAATTGGATGAAGGGATTTATGGTATGTCACCTTCACCGCTTCCACGTATCAAGCAACTGGTAAAACTCATGCCAGCGATTGAAGCTGGTGAATGCACCTTGAATGAGATTTATGTTTACCTGAATGAGATCCGTTTAGCGCGTATTGAAAAAGACGCTAACAGTAAGATGGCTAGCGAAAAGACGCTGCGCAAGTGTTGGAACCTGCTTAAAGAAGCTAAGCAAAAGTATCCACATCTTGAGAAATATCCTTTAGCTCAGGCTGCATATCAGATCCACAAAGGGGAGACGGTTAAGGCAGCACCTAAGGCCAAATGCTCAGAGGCTGCGTATAACTACGCTCGCCTGTTAGCTGGTGAGCCTGTGAACGGCAAGATCTTAGTAGATGATGCCAACTATCAGCTAATGCTTAAAGACTCTGAGATCTTAGGCCGTCTGCTCAGTGAAGAGACTGTAAACGGGCAGCGCTTGATTGGTGAGATTCCGTTTAACGCTCTGGAGTGGATCAAAGCCAACGATCAAAAGGCTTACGAGAAGGCCATAGAAGCCACTACAGCAGACTTGAAAGCGAAAGCTGAAGAGAAGCTACAAACGGCGTTAGCTGAGCAAGAGAAGCTACTCAGAGAACAGATTTATGCACAGCTTGGACTAACAGCACCAGAGAGCCAGGCTGATAACCCTGCTGAGCTTCCAGCGCCTGAACAGACAGCGCCAACGTTTACACCTCTAGGCGTGGCTGATGCTGTAGGTAAAGATGTTGCTGAAGAGCTTAAAGCTAAGAAGAAAAAAGAATCAGATGCTGATTTTCTGGATCGCATGAAAGCGCTTATCTGTGAGAACAAGGCAATGGATAACGCAGACTATCAGCGCCTGTTAGATCTGAAGGGTAAGAACAATGCAATGGCTACAGAGTTGGTAGAGCTTTTCGAGACTTCACCAGAAGAGCCAGAAGCGGCTAATGCGTAGCAGATTGCCTGTGGTAGAAACACGCTACAGGCGCTTTACAGAGAGGATTAGGGCATAAAACAGAAACAGCCTTTGCACTATGTTCATTTTCAGTACAATCACGTTACAGGCTTTGTAGAAGTAGAACCTAACGGCGCTATGTGGGTAATCCACGCAGGTCAAAGGATGACCTATAGCACTATGCAGGGCAAGCTAAAGCAAGTTGTTCATAGTGTTATGGTTCAATTTAATATGGTTAGCGCTTGGCGCAATTGATTTATTTCGGAAGTCTAAATGAATAATATTTTATTAGCTGTGTTGGCTTGCTCTGTATTAGCAGGTTGTAATGATTCCGCTGAAAATACTAGCTATATTTGCAAAGATCGTGAATCAGATTATCAAATGGCGATCTCTTTAACTGGTTTCCCGGAATCACTAGAAGCAAGTGGTGTGAAATATCACCCTTTCAATTTATCGCCTATTGAATCTACTGATGATGTCACTGATGGTGTGCAATATCAGTTTGAATATACAAAAAACACTAAAGATTATGGCATTTATTCAAGCGTGTTTATTATAACGTATAAGCACCCATATTTAGATGCAATTAAAGTGTTGACCTCAAATAAAATTAAAGCTCCTTTTGCTAAAAAATGGAAAGAAGCAAAAGATATTATATCAAGTGACATTAGAGTCACTTCAATGTTTTCTACAACTTATACAGAATCTGGTAATAGCCACAATAACGATCATTTTTGGATGAACTGCAAAACTCTTAAATAGGCTCGCAAATGAAAAAATCACTTATTGCACTTGTTTTATTATGTCCATTGGCTGCTAATGCTGCTGGAGGTGACTACACTTTAAATTGCCACATGGGGAAAGATAATAAAACCCTGACTAAATTAGATCTAATTGACACCAGCGTAATTAACTTTGCGATCTTAGGCGGTGAGGATCATCTTAAAGACGAACAAGGTTATGGAATCTTTCAGCAAGTAGGCGGAGTTAATTATAGTGGTGTTACTGTAAACGTATACGCTCACTCTACCTTTTCTCATGGTAAGGCTTTACATGTAGACGATGTGGTAGGAGTACCCGTTAATTCATGGGATTCATTCGAAGTAACTTATTCGGGCAACGGAGCTAGCCGGGAATATCGCATTATAGATGATGATGGTAATCACACATGTGATACCGTTAAATTTAGTGCTGAGGTTCAGAAGAAATGAAAACTTTATTAGCTGTCCTGCTGTTCTGTGTAGCTACTGGTGCCTTTGCTTGTCCTAAAGGTGAACATATTCACGGTGGCTACGGATCTCACCATAAAGGGGGTATTTGCTATTAATCATTATCCCCCGCTCTGGTTCGAGACTAAATATCAAATGGAACTTAATGCAGGTATTACCCTAGCGGCTAAGCTAAGCGAATGGAAAAGTAAAGACACTCAAGCGCTACTAAAAGCGCGTAGTAATTATCAGGCAAAACTTATTAAGAAAGCAATTTAATCCAATCAATAGGAATGCACTTGTAATGAAAACCAAATCTATCTGTGTGGCTCTGTCTGCCATTGTTGCCGCTATGTCACTTTCTGGCTGTGCGCTAATAGTGGACGGTAAAACACAGCCTGTAGCTATTAAAACTAATGCCCCGGCAATGTACACGATTAAAAATGGTGATGGTGAAGTAGTGAGTACAGGCGTTGCACCTACAACGGTAAACCTCAAGCGCGGTGATGCTCCCTACTCTGTGACACTCCAGCGTACAGACTCAGCCCCTATAGCCTCTGGCACAGTAACAGACAATCTGAACGGCTGGCTGTGGGGTGATCTTGCTTGCGGTTTGATTGTATGCGGTGGCGTTGATCTCATCACTGGCGCTGCGTGGGACTTAGACACAGCGGTTACTGTGAACACACAGCCAGATCCTAACAACCCTAATGGTAACGCGAACAACACAATGCATGTGGTAGCCCCTACACAGGCACCGATCACCATCAACAATACAGTGAACAATAAGGCCTGATCATGAAAAAGGTATTATTAGCTTTTCTGCCGCTTATGCTTACAGGCTGTGTTAATCCAGTTAATCAGGCTCCAGCCTATAACCCGACTCCAGTAGTTCAGCCTGAAGAAGCGCCTTTAGTCACTATCACACCTGATCAAGTGAAGAAGCTAACTAATGAATATTTAGCTTATTGTAACGTAACCCCTTACACCTTTTTGGGGAAAGAACAATTAGCCTCTGATAAAGAAGCCTGTGATAAAGAAACCAAATACAGGCTAAAGCATAAAAAACTAACAAAAGCTGAAGAGCAAAAGAATGAAAGCTATGCTAAAGAGATGGATGATTTTGATCAGAAGTTAAAAGAACAGGGGCAAAAGAGCCTTAAAGCTTTAGAAGCATGTAATGAGAATCCGATTATCTGCCGTATTCATATGACAGATAAAGAGCTAGATGAAGGTGGCATGTGAAAAAGATTTTATTAGCAGCGGCATTATTAGCCGTAGCTGGCTCAGCCTTTGCTTCTGATGTAACACTAGCAGATCAGGCAAGGATTGAAAAAGCTCAAGCAGCGTTAGCGGCTGCACAGGAACAACTAGCAGCAGATAAAGCAGCAGAACAGACAGAAGCTAAGAATACCAGCTATAGCGGGGCTTCGTCAGCGGAATCTTCAGGCTATACCCGGCAAGTGATTTATGCTATTGAATCGAATATTCCCAATCTGGAGCAATGGAAAGGATCTAGCTGTGATGTACAGATAGCCATAGCCAGCGATGGGACAATAACAGGTTATCTAACTGGCGTAGGCTCAAGCGGTCTGTGCTCTGCTGTGAGCGGATCACTTGAGAAAATGGGTAAACTACCCCGCCCACCTTCACAGGGTATCTATGAACTCATGAAGAACATGAATATTAGTCTGGAAATTAAGTAAACCACATAGGCCGCATTGAGCGGCCTTTCTTATACCCTTAAAAGCTCCTGTACGCCATTCTCAGCGTGTTTTACCCCTCTACCCTTCCTACCCTACCAGATAGCCTCTAAACGTCTCTCAGATCTTCTTATTTCGTTCCAGCTAGTGGAACTAATTAGTACGTACCCACTATAGGAACTAACTAGAGGAATTGAAATGGACTATTTAGAAATTTGTAACTTAATTGATAATGAATTGATTGAAAAATATGGCTCTCTGTATAAGGCGTGTAAAGTTCTTAATCTTCCACGTACAACGGTACACCACCTAAGAGATCAGCCCTCTGTAGCTCTGGCTTTCCGTATTGCTCAGGCTGCTGGTATTGCTTTAAAAGGGGAGGTGATCTAATGGCACGTGTAAGCATGTTTAATAAATCTGAGATTGATTACATGACTGATGAGCAAAAGCTAGCCAGATGGCCTAATGCTCTGAAACTGAAGAGGGAAATAGAACGCCGTAGGGAAGAAGAATTTAAAGGTAAATTCCCTAAATGGGTAAGTAAAAAAATTCAACCCTATACCCCCTATCATAAGCAGACTGCTTTTAAACAAGCCTATATTAATCAATCTAAAAAACTTGATCTTAGTGATTACCGACAAATTGAGATTATTAATGAAGAAATTTATCAAGTAATTCCAGCTACTGGTGAATTAGTTCTGTGTAAAATCAGTACGCCAGATGATCAAAATGTTTATCCTTCAGTTGGGTTAATGCCTTTAATTGGCTTCAATAAAAAGCGTTTACCCGCTCATAGAGTAGTAGCCGCATATTATAATGATGGGGTTATCCCTGAAGGAATGGTAGTTGATCACCGTAATGGTAATAGACAAGATTATAGAATTGACAATTTAAGGATCATCACACATGAGATGAATATGAAAAATCTCCCTGCTGATCGTCTATTAAGTAAAACTACAAATGGGATTGAAGGTAATTTCTGATGGCTTCACAGATCACGCTAAAGCTGAGCAACAAGGAAGTGAGACGGCTTAAAGAGATAGCCCATGATCTAGGGTATGATGACGAGGGAGAGATGATTGTTACGGTGATCAAAATGCTCTCTACGGCATCTTGTACAGTGGATGAAGAAACAGGTGAACTATCTTTCTATCAGACGATGTTCAACAATGCATAACTATGCAAACACTAAGAGAGCTACGGCTCTCTTTTTGTGTATCTGTGCTATGGCCTCTTGTCTGTGTAGGAACAGGCGCATACAATCAACTCTCGTTTCCTACACGGGAACATCACAACATCCTGTAAGTTGTTGAATTGATTAAGCCTCATTGATTACCCAACGGAATCCCGTCATAGTCCTTCCCTAAAAAATACGGCTATCGCCTGGGCGATAGCCGTGGTCACTGAAAAAGGTGGATTATTGCGCTGGCAGCGTCGGCACGTTGTCGTCGAACCAGGTTTTATAGATTTTGGCGTAAGTCCCGTCAGCAACAATCTTTTGCAGCCCGGCGTTGATTTTGCCCAGCAGTTCGCTGTTGCCTTTCGCCACCGCAATACCGAAATACTGACGCTCAAATTTGGCATCCGGCACCAGCTTGAACTGCTTCTCCGGGTGCTGTTTGATGTAGTACTTCACTACCCCGACGTCGCCTACCGCGGCGCTGACGCCGTCCTCAAACAGCTCCTGGAGCATCAGCGGGGTATTGTCGAAGCGCTTGATCGCGGTGCTGTTTTTACCCAGCACCTCAGAAACCACGATATCGCCGGTGCTGGAGTTCACCACCCCGACCTTCTCGTTTTTCAGGGCCGCCAGCGAATCCACCTGCGAGTCCTGAGCGACGACGATAGACTGTTCGGCCGGGAAGTACGGCGCGGAGAAATCGACCATCTGTTTGCGTTTATCGGTGATAGTGATCCCGGAGATGATGATGTCGCGGTCGCCGGTGTTCAGCGTGGCGAAGATGCCTTCCCATGGGGGTATTGACCAGCTTAACGTCAAAGCCTTCGGCTTTGGCGATGGCTTTGATGATGTCGATGTCGAAACCTTCCAGCTGTTTCTGGCTGTTTTCAAATTCAAACGGCCGGTAGGTGCCGCCGGAGCCGACGGTATAGGTTTCCGCAGCCGCCTGTCCGGCAGCCGTCAGCGCGGCTATCATGCAACACGCTTTGAGCAAATTCTTGACCATGAGATTTCCTTTTTATGCATTTATTTTGCATAAAAATACACACACTCACTTTTATATGCAACCGGAAACCTTCCCGCTGGTGAATTATCTTCTCAATGGCCCCGTTTACCGCCGGATTTACCGATAGCCCGATGCAGATCGTTGATTCGTTTCAGGGATTTCACCGTTTTTTGTGGCGTGGTAGAGGCCACCGACAGGACAATCATCTCGAGACAGACCAGCACCGTACCGTGCAGCGGCATCCGGCTACTGTCCCCGCCGCGCGGGACGTCGATCACCACCTGCGCCTCCTGGCTGAAGCGCGAGTCCACCGCCTGGGTCAGCAGGATGGTCGGAATACCCAGCCGCTTCGCCTCGCGCAGGGTGGTCAACCCTTCGCGATGGGGGGATTTTTGCCCCATCATGATCAGCACATCGCCGCGCTGCAGGCCGATAAGCTGTTCGGCAAGACTAAAGCCCGTGCGGTTCATCACGTACGCCGGCAGGCCAATACGGCTGAACAACCGGGCGGTGTATTCGGCGAGGATCCCCGAGGCGCCGATACCGAAGATCCCCACCTGGCGCGCGTCGCTGAGCAATGCCACCGCCTGAGCCACCGCCGCGCGGTTGTCGGCCCGCGACAGGACCTCGCACACCCGCTGATGGCCTTCAAGCACAAAATCAATACTGGAGTTGACGTCGCTGGAGAGCGCGGTAACCGTCGAGCGCATCTTTTCCGCCGAGGTGACCGAGGTGCCGAACCAGCGCTCCATGGTCTGCTTAAGCTCGCGCAGCCCGGCGAAGCCCAGCGCCTGGATGGCACGCACCACCGTGGCGTCGGAGGTCTGGGTCGCGGTGGCGATCTCCATCGCCGTATGCTCCAGCACCACCTCGCGGTTGTCGTTGATATAGCTGACCACCGCCCGCAGCCGGGGGGAGAGCTGGTGCGCCCGGGCGCGATAGCGTTCGCCGAACAGATCGACTTTGCCCTTCTCTTTTTTTACCGCGCTTTTCATTTGGCCTCCGCCGGGATCGGCCTGCCGGCAATATGCGACTGCACCTGGGCCACCATCAGGGACAGCGCGGCGTAGGAGTTAGAGATCACCTCTTCCCGCGGCAGCAAAATATAGTGCCCGGTGCGGCAGGCGCGCATAAAGTCGCACCAGCCGGGCATCACGCCTTCCATCGCCTGCAGCTCATCCTGCGGCTTACCGCCGGTATCCGACCGCCAGGTGGCGAAGACAAAATCAGCGTCCAGCTCCGGCAGCTGTTCCGCGCTGACGTCAATGCGCTGACCATCGGGGATCCGCTCAATCAGCGGCGGAAAGCGGAACCCGGCGTCGCGCAGCACCCGGCCCAGCGCATGATACGAATGATGCACCGTGACCTTGCCGTTGTTCGCCTGGATCACTGAGACGCTGTACTGCGGTGGGTTGACCATCGCTTTCAGTTGTTTAATTTGTTCCTGATAGCGGCGCTCGAGGATCGCCAGCCGCGGCTGGGTGCCGGTCAGCTGCGCCAGCTTGCGGTAAATCTCCGGGGCGCTGCCCTGCAGATGGTCGATGCTCACCGTCGGGGCAATCTTCTCCAGTTGCTCCACTGACACGTGGCGGCTGGGCTCAGTGATGATCAGATCCGGCCTGGCGGCGGCTACCGCTTCCAGATCGATATCGGCGGTGCCAATAAAGCGGATATCGCTGTTGTCGAAATCGACGCCGGTGAGCTGGGCGCTGGATCGCAGGTAGTGGCTGCCGTCCGGGCGCGTCCGGCCGTGGCTGGCGATCGGCGGCGCCCCGAGCTCAATCAGCGGAATGGTAATGTCGAGATCGTGCATCGAAACGATACGCTGCGGATGCAGCGGCACGGTGACCGTGCGGCCTAAATCATCGGTGAAAGTTTGAGTTTGTGGGGCGGCGGCGCTGACGGCCCCCGTCAGCAACAGCAGCAATGAGACGAACCAACGCATACTACCTTCCTGGTTAAAGGGCATCACGGCGACGCCAGAGCAAGATAACGAAGAACGGGCACCCCACCAGGGCAATGACAATCCCCGCCGGGATCTGCAGCGGGGCAAACGCCAGCCGGCCAAGGGTATCGGTCGCCAGCACCAGCAAGGCGCCAATCAGCGCGCTGCCGCACAGCAGCGATACCTGGCCGCCGCGCAGCACAAAACGCGCCATATGCGGCGC
>ERZ791922.891-NODE-891-length-14377-cov-3.587139_pt1 | contig 14377 bp, 16 predicted proteins | sample MGYA00510134_ERZ791922 | MGnify/ENA primary metagenome ERZ791922 (study PRJEB30046, sample SAMN00792101) | human gut metagenome | study: EMG produced TPA metagenomics assembly of the A metagenome-wide association study of gut microbiota in type 2...
AAGATATAACTTGATTACAAATTATATCTTATTTAAACTCAATTGAAATCGGTGGTACTTTAGTATATTTTACTCCGGCTGCATCCAACATTCTTTTTGCTGCACGATCACTATCAGTTCCACTATATTTATCATCTTCAAAAATAATTTCGCTAATACCACTTTGAATAATTGCTTTAACACATTCGTGACATGGAAATAAAGAAACATAAATACGACATCCTTTTAAATTTCCAATGCTATTTAAAATTGCATTTAATTCTGCATGAACTACATATGGGTATTTAGTATCATATAAATCCCCTTCTCTAACTTCCCAAGGAAATTCTTTATCATCACACCCCCAAGGAAGACCATTATAACCTACTCCAACGATTTTATTTTCTGGACTAACAATACACGCCCCTACTTGGGTATTAGGATCTTTAGAACGAAAAGCCGATAATTTTGCAACACCCATAAAATATTGTGTCCAATTTATAACTTTACTCATTTTTCATTTCCTCCTCTAATTCATCCAATTTAGCTTTAAAATAATCCGGTAATTCACTTTCAAATTCCATATATTCTTTTGTAGTAGGATGAATAAAACCTAATTTTTTAGCATGTAAAAATTGTCCATGACTACAATCATCTTTACGATATCCATATTTAGGATCACCATACACAGGATAACCAATATAACTCATATGTACCCTAATTTGATGAGTTCGCCCAGTCTCTAAACGACATTCAATTAAACTCATATTTTTATAACGTTTTAAAACTGTAAAATTTGTAATCGCATTTTTACTATTATTTTTTGTTACACACATACTTTGACGATCATTTGGATTACGTCCAATCGGTGCATCAATTTTACCTTGAACATGAGGAATCAAACCATGTACTAAAGCAACATATCTTCTTGTAACACTATGATCTTTTAATTGTTCTGATAAAAAACGATGTGCCATATCATTTTTAGCTACCATTAATAATCCACTTGTTTCTTTATCAATTCGATGAACTATTCCCGGACGATTTACTCCATTGATTCCTGATAAATCTTTGCAATGAAATAAAAGGGCATTAACTAAAGTCCCACTAGTAATTCCCGGTGAAGGATGAACGATCATTCCTGTAGGTTTATCAATCACAATTACATCCTTATCTTCATAAACAACATTTAAAGGAATATCTTCAGCTTCAATTTCTAAATCACTATTGTCTTCAATAGTGATTTCAATTTGATCATTTAACTTAGTCTTATAACTAGCCTTTTCTACTTTTCCATTTACTAAAACTAAACCTTGACCAATCATTTCTTGAATTTGTGTTCTTGATAATTCCTCCATATTTAAAGCAATAATCTTATCTAATCGATAATTATCGTTATTCTCTACCAATAAATTAATTTTTTCCATGTATGCGCTCCTCAAAAATAATTTCAAAAATAATTAATATAACTCCTATTACAACTGCAATATCAGCAATATTAAAAATTGGAAAATTATAATTAAAAATAACAAAATCTATAAAATCACGTACATAACCAAGTACAATACGATCAATTAAATTACCAGCCATTCCCGCAAAAGTAAGTACTAATCCAAAACGTGTTAAAACTTCTCTACTTTTGGTTTTGGTAAAAAAATAAATCATAAAAATAGCCGACAATAATGCAATTATAATAAATAATTCTAAATGACCTGCAAGCATTCCCCAGGCCACACCGGTATTTTGTGCATATGTAAAATAAAAAAAGTTATCGATTATTTCTTGTGACTGTCCAAGTTGCATTGATGATGATACTAAATGTTTAGTAAACTGATCTCCACCAATTATTAAAATCAATGTAACCAAATACAATATTTTATCTCTTTTTGTTAATTTCATTTTATCACCCAAAGACATTATACAATAAACTTTTGTTAACCACAATAAACACCCCTATAAAACATAAATAATCACTGCTAAAAAATGAAACAATGAACCAATCATTACAAAAATATGAAACAATTCATGAAAACCAAAATTACTAAACCAATTTGGTTTTTTTACAATATAAATAATTGCTCCAACTGTATAACTTATCCCTCCTACAGCAATTAAACCAAAACATCCTAAAGGTACTTTATTGAATGCTTGAAAATCAAAAATCAAAGCCCATCCCATCAATAAATAAAAAGCAGTAGAAATAAATCTAGGCGCATTTAACCAAAATAATTTAATAATAATACCAACGATTGCAATAAACCAAATCACACTTAAGAAATAAATACTATGAGGATATGATAAATATTTTAGACATATTGGTGTATATGTTCCTGCAATCAATACATAAATCATTGAATGATCTAATTTACGTAAAAAACGTTTTATTTTATTGTTATTATCTCCATTATAATAATGATACATACTACTAGCACTATATAAAGCAATTGACGACACTCCAAATACAATCGCCCCTATTAAACTTACTAAATCACTTTTACAAATCTTTGCCATTATAATCATTACAAACAACATCAAAAACGAAAATATCGCTCCAATCAAATGTGTCAAACAACTAACTCTATCCATTGCTCTATCAATTATCCACATATAATACCTCCTTATATAGTTATCATAACTATATTATATAATATCACTATTATAATATATGTCAATCAATTATTGAATCCCATATATAAATAAGATAAAATATCATTGAGGTGATTATATGAGTGAACTAGAACAGATTATTGATAAAGTAATTAATAAAAGTATTTTAAAAAGCCAAGATATTCCTTCATTAGATTTATATATGGATCAAATAATGACTTTATTTGAAACAAATTTAAATGACAATAAACGTTATAAAGATGATAAATTACTTACTAAAACAATGATTAATAATTACTCCAAAGCAGGAATCATTAAACCAGTTAAAGGAAAAAAATATACTAAAGAACAAATTATTGGCATGTTAATAATTTATAATTTAAAAAATATTATTACAATTCAAGAAATCAAAGATCTTTTATTACCAATATATGAAACAAACGAAAATTTAGAAACAATCTATGATCGTTTTATTGAAATAACTACTAACCAAACACAATTGAAGCCATTAATTGATAATCTTATCAATACTAATCAACTTGATATTAATGATAAAAATAAAAAACTAATTGCAATCTTAGTTCTAGCAAATTTAGCTAATCAAATAATTAATGTTATTGAAGGAATTATTGATAACGATTCTAAAAATATTTAGTTGACGATATACCTTAATTATCGCTATAATAATCATAATATTTTACTGGAGGGAAGAAGTATGAAAATTATTGATTTATTACATAAAAGACCGACATTATCGTTTGAAATATTTCCACCTAAAAATTATGATGGTGATATTAGTTCAATTTATCAAACGATTGATGAGTTATCAAAATTAAAACCTGATTTTATTTCTGTAACATATGGAGCTGGGGGATCGACTACCAAAAATACAGTTGAAATAGCTTCGAAAATTAAAAATGACTACAACATTGAAGCCGTTGCTCATTTAAGTTGTATTGATGCTTCACCTAAACAACTTACTAAAATTATCGATGCTTTAAAAGAAAATAAAATTGAAAATATTTTAGCATTGCGTGGTGATTATCCTAAAGATTATGATCCTAAAAATACATGTCATTATTTTAAATACGCTAGTGAACTAAATGAATTTATTACCAAAAACTATCCTGATACTTTTTGTTTAAGTGGTGCTTGTTATCCTGAAGTGCATCAAGAAGCTACTTCATTAGAAAATGATTTAGATGCTTTGAAGAAAAAAGTTGATGCTGGAGCACAATATTTAATTACGCAAATCTTTTTTGACAATAACTATTATTATCGTTTATTAAGAGAAGCTAGAATCAAAGGTATCAATGTTCCAATTATTGCTGGAATAATGCCAGCAACTAATTCTAAATCGTTATTAAAGATTGCTAAACTTAGCGGTAGCAATATCCCATATAATTTATCAGCAATGATTGAACGCTTCAAAAACAATCCTAAAGCAATGAAAGAAGTAGGAATTAATTATGCTGTATATCAAATAATCGATTTGATTACTAATGGTGTTGAAGGAATTCATATTTATACGATGAATCGTCCTGAAATAGCCAAAGAAATAATCGCTAGAACTGATAATATTTTAAAAGAATTTATTAATGATTAAAGAAAATGCTTTAAAGTATTTAGGTTATTTAAATAATCAAGTCGATAAAAAAACTGATCTATTATTGGATGAATGTTTACAAGAATTATCAAAGATTCAACCTAAATTCATGTATCAAATTTATACATTAGAACATCATCCACTAAAAATAAAAGAATTAGATATTTCATTAGATTATCCTGAATTAATCGATTTGTTTGATAGTTGTAATAAAGTAGTTGTTATTGCTTGTTCATTAGGTATTGAAGTTGATAAAATGCTTCGTTATTATGCAATGATCGATATGACTAAAATGACTGTCTTAGATGCGTTGGCTAGTAGTTATCTAGAAGCTAAATGTGATGAATTTGAAAATAGGCAGCACTTTGGTAACCATACTTATCGTTTTTGTCCTGGTTATGGTAGTGTGCCTCTTGAACTAAATAAAAAATTATCACAAGCTTTAGCTTGCGCTAAACATATTGGATTAACTGTCCAGGAAAACAATCTATTGATTCCACAAAAATCAATGATTGGATTAATCGGTATTGGGGATACAAGAAAGATTAGACATTGTTTTTCATGTGTTAATTTAAATGATTGTATATATAGAAAGAAGGGACAAAGATGCTACAAGAGAGATTGAAAAAAGAAATTTTAGTTTTTGATGGTGCCATGGGGACGCAATTGCAGGCGGCAAAATTAAAAGCTGGAGAAATTCCTGAGTATTTAAATATAACTGATCCAAATTTAATTCAAAAGATTCATCTTGACTATTTAAATGCTGGTGCTAATTTTATTACAACTAATACATTTGGAGCTAATCCATTAAAATTAAAAGATGCTCCATATCAATATAATGAAATAATTGAAGCAGCAATCAATAATGCAATTATTGCTCGTAAAAAAGCTAATCGAGAAAATGACAGTTATATTATTTTAGATATTGGACCAATTGGACAATTACTAGAACCGATGGGTACTTTGACTTTTGATGAAGCCTATGAGATTATAAAAAAACAAGTTTTAATTGCAAAAGATAAAGTTGATGCGATTTTATTAGAGACATTTACTGATATTTATGAAGCTAAAGCTGGTATTTTAGCTGTTAAAGAAAATAGTAATTTACCAGTTTTTGTGACAATGACATTTGAAAGTAATTTAAGAACTTTATCAGGTTGTGATCCTATTACAATGGTTAATGTTTTAGAGGGATTAAATGTTGATGTATTAGGTGTAAATTGTTCTTTGGGTCCAATTGAATTAACGCCAATTATCAATAATATTTTAAAAGTTGCTACTGTCCCTGTCATGATTCAACCTAATGCTGGATTACCATGCTTAGTTGAAGGTAAAACATGTTATAACATGGATATTGATACATTTGTATCAAAAAGTATTGAACACGTAAAAAATGGTGTACGAATCATCGGTGGTTGCTGTGGAACTACACCAGAATTCATTGCAAGATTAAAAAAAGCTTTACCTGAAAAAATTACTTTAACTAAACCAGTAATTGCAACTAAGGTATCTAGCGGTAATCAAACAGTTGAGTTTGGTCATCATATTGTTGTTTGTGGTGAACGTTTAAATCCAACTGGGAAAAAGAAATTAAAACTAGCGTTAAAAGAAGAACGTTATGATGAATTGATTGTCGAAGCAATTAAACAAGATCAAGCTGGTGCTCATGTACTTGATGTTAATGTTGGACTTCCAGGTATTGATGAAGTTAGTACAATGAAAAAAGTTATTAAGTTATTACAAGAAGTAATTTCATTACCATTACAAATTGATAGTTCTAATCCTGATGCAATTGAACAGGCATGCCGTTATTATAATGGTAAACCATTGATTAATTCAGTTAATGGTAAAATGGAAACAATGGAAGCAATTTTTCCTATTGTAAAAAAATATGGTGGGGTCGTAATTGGTTTAACATTAGATGAAAATGGAATCCCAGCTAAAGCAAAAGACCGCTATGAAATTGCTAAAAAAATCATTGCTACTGCAAAAAAATTTGGTATTAGTAAAGAAAACATTATTATTGACTGCTTAGTTTTAACTGTTTCTGCTCAACAAAAAGATGTTATAGAAACAATTAAAGCTGTAAAAATGGTAAAAGAATTAGGGGTTCATACTGTTCTTGGGGTTAGTAATGTTTCATTTGGTTTACCTAATCGACCATTATTAAATAAAACGTTTCTTACAATGGCTATGACTAATGGATTAGATTTACCAATCATCAATCCTTTAGATCAAGAATTGATGGCTGCTATTGATGCCTTTAATGTTTTATTTAATTATGATCATGATGCTACTAATTATATTCAAAAACAATCTAATCAAACTATTACAAGTCAATCAAAATCATCAGATTTTAGCTTAAATGATATTATTATTCATGGTCTAAAAGAAGAAGTTGTAAATGCCACAAAAAAACAACTAGAAAGTCAACCAGGTTTACAAATTATCAACCAAATTTTAATTCCAGCTTTAGATACTGTAGGAAAACAATATGAAAATAATATCATTTTTTTACCACAACTAATTCAAGCAGCTGAAACTTCAAAAATGGCTTTTAGTGTAATTAAAGAAACTTTTAAAGAAACTTCAGCGACTAAAGGTCCAATTATTATGGCTACTGTTCATGGTGATATCCATGATATTGGTAAAAATATTGTTAAAGTGGTTTTAGAAAGTTATGGCTATAAAATAATTGATTTAGGTAAAGATGTACCACCTGAAACAATTGTTGAAGCATATCATAAGCATCAACCAAAAGCTATTGGTTTGAGTGCTTTAATGACTACTACTGTTGTTTCCATGGAAAAAACTATTGCATTATTAAAAGAAGTTGATAATATGTGTCCTATTTTTGTTGGGGGTGCTGTATTAACAGCTGATTTTGCTAAAGAAATAAATGCTGATTTTTATGTTAAAGATGCTATGGATACAGTAGAATTAATGAATAAGATTGTCAAATAAAAACTGTAACAAAAGTTACAGTTTTTTAATGCATATTTTTTGAACGCCAACAATCATTAGAACGACTATTACCATTATTCATTACAATAATATTTATCTTCCGTCTTTTAAAATAAATCTCTTCTTCTTTCATATCCATGATTGCTGATAAACGCTTATGACCATCTTGACAATAATATTTACCATCTTCAATAACTACTTTTATAGGAAACGATAAGCCAATTCGTTTAATTGATTCATATATACTTTTTCGATAATCTTTTTTAATAAAAACAATCTCTTCAATATCGACTTGTTGAACTCTCATTAACAATTACACCCATCAATACATTTAAGCACTTCTTCTTGATCGCTAAAATGTCTTTTACCATCTTTTGTTTCTTGATAATTTTCATGACCCTTTCCTAAAATCATCAAAATATCATTTTCATCAAGCATTTTTACTCCTTTATAAATAGCATCTTGACGCTCAACAATAACTTCAAAATTATCATTAATTAAATTAGCTGTAATATCATTTAAAATAGCTTCTGGTTCTTCTTTACGAGGATTGTCACTTGTAAAAATAACATAATCGCTATTATCTACTGCAATTTTACCCATGATTGGACGCTTAGTAGCATCACGATTACCACCACAACCAATTATTGTAATAATTTTTCCTTTTTTGAACTCTTGAGCACTTTTTAAAACATTTTCAACTGCATCAGGGGTATGAGCATAATCAACAAAAATACTATTTGTATTATATTTTATCAATTCCATTCGTCCAGCTGGAGCTTTTAATTTTTCATTTAACAATAAAATATCTTCAATCTTAAACCCTAATTTATTTACTAATAATAACGCTGTTAAATAATTATAAATATTATATCTACCAACCATATTTAATCTTACATGGTAGCTATTATCTAAATATCTAAAATCAAATTCAGTTCCTAAGTGTGAAAAATCAACATTTTCAATTTTTACATCACGATCAATAACAATATTATTATTACCCTCTAACATAAAATGTTGATGATGAATATCATCCCCATTGATTATTGCAATTTTGTTATTTCTTGTTTTTTCAAATAATTTTCTTTTAGCATTAGCATAATTTTCCAATGTTTTATGATAATCAAGATGATCTTGAGTAAGATTAGTAAAAGCAACTTCATCAAACTCTAATCCATAAATTCTTTGCTTTGCTAGAGCATGCGAGCTTACTTCCATTACAAAATACTCTACTCCATTATCTTTAGCTTCTAATAACATACTGTATAAAACATCAACATCTGGCGTAGTATTAACGACCTCTTTTTTTATATTACCATAATAAAAACCAACAGTTCCTAAATAAGCCACCTTTTGTTTTAACATCGATAGCATTTGATAAATCATTAAACAAGTTGTTGTTTTTCCATTAGTTCCCGTAACTCCAATTAATTTAATATTTTTAATCAAAGGATAATAGTTTTTATATAAATATTCATTTAGATACTCACGTGTATTTTCAACAATTACCGTTTCAACACTGTAACTACCATGTTCAGCAATTATTTTAGTTGCACCATTGGCTATTGCTTGTTCGATATAATCATGTCCATCTCTAACCACATTAGTAATTGCAATAAATGTATCACCCGGTTTTACTTTTCTTGAATCTGTTTTTAATAAAATTTCCATCTATTTCACCTCATACGTTTTTATTATAGTATAAACAAAAGAAAAAGTCTTTATTATTTTATTAAACATTAAAATCTCACATCATGATAATGTGAGATTCTATGTGTTTATTTATTTTGCTTTTCGTCTATTTCAATATTTCCTTCATTTTCTGTATTATTTATTTCAATATCAGTTTTTAAGCCTTCTTTTTCTAATTCACTTTTATTTACATCTATTTCATTTTGACTTGTATCGTCTTTATATTTAATCCAAATATCTCCATTTTCATCAACGTATTGTTCACCTTCCATTTCACGTTTTTGATTATCATCGCCAATTAAAATAACTTTAACTGTATTTTTAAGTGTATTACTAATTTTACCTTGACTTAAAGCATCAACAGTAGTGATTCCTCCTAATAATAAAATACATACAACTACACTAAATAATGCTTTTTTTAATTTCTTTTTTTTCATGATTCTATTCCTTTCATAAAGAGTATAAGCAATTCTATCACTAGTCATAGTTTTTATTTTATTAGTATCAATTTGTTGCATCTTTATTCTCTCCTTAGTTTTTTTCTGATTCTATGTAGTTTTACTTTCATATAATTAGTTTTTTGATTTTTCATTTTAGCAATTTCCTTGATTTTATATCCTTCAATATAATAAAGATGAAATATTTCTTTTTCTTGGTCAGTTAATTGTTTCATTTTTTCTTCTATAATCAACATATAATCAAATTCATCTTCTTTGTATCCTTGTTTATTTAAAAGTTGATCATCATATTCTAGATATTGATTTATTTGTTTTAATTTGTTATAAGTACAATTTTTAGCAATAGAAGCTAAATATGATTTTATATTTGTTTTGATCTTAGCTTGATTTTTCCAAAAAAGATAAAATGTATCAGCCATAACTTCTTCGATATCTTGATAAGATAAGATATTTCCTGCTAGATTATGAATAATTTTAAATATGTAAGGACTATATTCTTCTATGATTAAATCAATGTTTAGTTCAACATTGTTTTTCAAATTGATACCTCCTTTGAATCGATTCACTATATAGACAATAAATAAGTCATAATGGTTACAAAAAAAGAATAGATTTTACTCTATCCTCTAAATTCTTATCTATTTCTAATCCATTTAAGTAATTGGATTATTGGTAAATTTGCTAACGCTAAACCATAAACAGTAAATAATTGTGGCATTGTTAAAGTTTGTACTTTAAACATTGTTTGTAAAAATGGCATTGTAACTACTAATGTAATTAACACAAACCCAATTAAAAATGCACCTTGTAAAAACTTATTATTGAAGAATCCCTTTTTAAATAAAATAGGACTTTTTGATTTACAGTTATACCCATGAACTAATCTAGATAAACATAATGTTGCAAAAGCCATTGTACTAGCTAAAGTAGCATTTTTATCTTGATATCCAATTGTAAATGCAATCATTGTCATTACTGCAATTACAAACCCTTCAATTCCTACACTAGTTAAAAATGGTTTAGTTAAAATTGATTCATTCATTGGTCGTGGTTTTTCTTCCATTACTTTCTTACTATGTGGTTCTAGTCCAAGTGCAATTGCCGGTAAACTATCAGTAAGCAAGTTAATAAACAATAAATGCACTGGTGCAAATGGAACCGGTAATGCCATAATTGAAGCATATAAAACCGCTAAAATACCTCCAAAGTTACCAGACAATAAAAATTGAATAGCATCTTTAATGTGAGCATAAACATTTCGTCCATTTTCAATTGCCTTAACAATTGTTGCAAAGTTATCATCTGTTAAAACCATTGATGCTGCATCTTTAGAAACTTCACTACCAGTAATTCCCATTGCGACACCAATATTAGCTTGTTTTAAAGCCGGTGCATCATTAACACCATCACCAGTCATCGAAACAATATTTCCTTTTTCTTGCCATGCACGAACAATTCTAATTTTATGTTCTGGAGAAACTCTTGCATAAACACGTTTATCTTCGACAAAGTCTTTTAACTGCTCATCAGTTAAATTATCGATTTCACTACCTTCAACAGCTTGTGATTCATCAGTTAAAATACCAATTCTTTTAGCAATCGCTGAAGCTGTAATTTTGTGGTCACCAGTAATCATAATTGGTATAATACCAGCTTTGATACATTCTTCTACCGCGGCAGCACTTTCAACTCTTGGAGGATCCATCATTGAAATTAAACCTAAGAAAATTAAATCATTTTCATCTTCAGGCACTAATGTTTTTTCTTGATCAAATTTTCGATAAGCAACTGCTAATACACGTAACCCATTTCTTGAAAATTCTAGATTCATTTCATTGATATTTTTAATATCATTTTCATTAATTGGTAATACTTCACCATTTTTTCTAATATATTTTGTTCTTTTAATTAAAACATCAACGGCACCTTTAGTAACCATTGTATAACCATCTTTTAAAAGATGGAATGTAGACATCATTTTACGATCACTATCAAAAGGTAATTCGCTTAATCTTGGATATGCTTTTCTAACTCGTTGTGGTGGAATTCCTAATTTATCAGCTAAATTAATTAATGCTGTTTCTGTAGGATCTCCAATTTCTTCTCCATCGATATTAGTTGAATCATTACACAAAATACTTAATCTCATCAAATCTTTATGAACTGGATTAGATGGATCGATATCTTTAGCCATGATTCTTTTTTCATCAATATAATAATCTTCAACTGTCATTTTGTTTTGAGTTAAAGTTCCTGTTTTGTCTGAACAAATAATTGAAACACTACCCAATCCTTCAACAGCTTGTAATTTACGAATAATGGCACCTTCTTTAGCCATCTTTTGTGTACCAAAAGATAATACAATTGTTACAATTGAACTTAAAGCTTCAGGAATTGCAGCTACAGCTAAAGCAACCGCAAACATAAAGGCATCGCCAATATTTCCACCTTGATAAATATTCAATCCAAATAAAATTGCACAAAATACGATAATTATAATTGATAACTTTTTACCAAAATTATCTAAATTAACTTGTAATGGTGTCTTTTTTTCTTCAGTAGACTTTAATAATTGGGCAATTTTACCAACTTCTGTTTCCATTCCAATTGCAGTTACTAAAAATTTTCCACGTCCATAAGTAACAAAGCTACCAGAATAAACCATGTTCGTACGATCACCTAAAGCTACTTGACCATCGATAATATCAGTTTGTTTTTCAACAGCTAAGCTTTCTCCAGTTAATGCACTTTCATCAACTTTCATACTTGCATTTTCAATAATTCTTCCATCAGCAGGAATATAATCTCCAGCTTCTAAATGAACTTCATCTCCAATTGTCACTTCTTTACTTGGAATTTCAATAATTTTTCCATCTCTTAAAACTTTAGCACTTGGTGATGATAATTCTTTTAAGCTATTCAATGACTGTTCGGCCTTAACTGTTTGAACAGTACCTAAAATAGCATTGATTGTAATAACAATTAAAATTACTATTGCACTTTCTATATCACCTAAAAAACCAGATATCAATGCTGCAACGATAAGAATTATAACTAGAAAATCCTTATATTGCTCCAAAAAAATCATTGGAATACTTTTTGCTTTAGTTTCAACTAGTTCATTTAAACCATATTTTTCTTGATTAATTTTAACTTGTTGATTACTTAGCGGTTCTAATGAACCATTGACTTCTTGACGAACAGAGTCAATATCTTTGTTGTAAAATGCGCTCATATTTTTTCCTCCATTTTTTTACACACAATAAAAGAGACCCCTATTGCATGTTTATGATGCAATAAAAGTCTCGCTGTTCCATTACGTTCCGGATGAATAATCATCGTATTGACGAAAGCGTAAACACTTATACGTGCCAGCTACTCCCTTTTATTTATGTATAGTATTATACCCTTTTTTTATAAAAAATTCAACCAATTTATTACTTAATTTGACTTGATCATTAGATAATTATATTATAGCTTTAGTTATTAGAATAACTAACACATCGATTTTATTATAAGGAGTACTTATATGAATATCAAACTAGAACAATATAAAATATTTAATGAAGCTGCAACAACGCTTTCTTTTTCTACTGCAGCTAGAAATTTATTTATTTCTCAATCTGCAGTTTCACAAACAATCAGTAGTATCGAAAAAGAATTACAAACACAGCTATTTGTGCGTAATTCTAAAGGAGTTAGTCTAACTAAAGAAGGAAAATTATTACATCAACAAATCGACCAAGCCCTATTTTTGATTACAGAAGCAGAAAATCAATTATCGAATTATCATGATTTAAAAGATGGGCAATTAGTAATCGGAGCAGGTGATAGTTTTAGTGAATATTTTCTAACAGATTATATTGTTAAATTTAAACAATTGTATCCTGGAGTTAAGATAAAAGTAATTAATCGTACTAGTTTAGAAACTAGAGAATTGTTGAAATCAGATCAAATAGATATCGGTTTTTTGAATTTACCAATTAAAGATGATTCTTTAATTATAAAAGAATGTTTTCAAGTTCATGATATCTTTGTTTCTAAAAATGAAGATGAGTATTACTATACATTTGAAGAAATTGTTAAAAAGCCATTAATATTATTAGAAAAATCATCAAATACTAGAAATTATCTTGATAATTTCTTTGCAAAAAAAGGCTTATTACTCAAACCGACTATTGAACTTGGAGCTCATAATCTACTATTAGATTTCGCTCGTGCTAATCTTGGAATATCTTGTGTTATTAGAGAATTTTCTAAAAATTCACTAAATTCAAGTGAACTTTATGAAATCAAATTAAAAGAAGCTCTTCCTGTACGCAGTATTGGCTATGCTTATCCAAAACGCCGAACTAAATCTGCTGCTGCTAATAAATTTATTGAATTAATCGAAGAAGAAATTTAAATACTATTTAACTCTTTTATAAATTATGATTCATTGAGGAGAAAATAAAATGGCTATTTCAAAAATTGAAACTAATAGACTTATATTAAGAAAATTTGAAAAAAAAAGATATCCAAGCTTTATATTTACTTTTAAAAGATGAAGAAGTAAATACCTTTTTACCATGGTATCCTGTAAAAAATATAAAAGATACTGAAGACTTTTATAAAAAACACTTTGCAAATAAAGAATATTGTTTTGCAATTTGTTTAAAAGAAAACGATAAGCTTATTGGCTATATTAAAGTAGATATGGATGATAGTCATGATTTAGGCTATGCCCTCCATAAAGAATTTTGGCATAAAGGAATTGCATGTGAAGCAAGTAAGGCCCTTATTAATCAATTGAAAAAAGATGGTATACCATACATTACAGTAACTCATGATAAAAATAATCCAAGAAGTGGAAAAGTGATGCAACGAATAGGAATGAAATATTGTTATTCTTATAAAGAATATTGGCGACCAAAAAATTTCTTTGTTACATTTAGAATGTATCAATTAAATCTTGATAAACAAAAAGATAGAGTATATCAAAAATATTGGAATTTATATGATACTCATTTTATAGAGGAAAACATCTAAATTTTATCGACATCAATTTAATTAAAATAGCTTTTTATTAAAT
>ERZ791922.897-NODE-897-length-14302-cov-3.363726_pt1 | contig 14302 bp, 13 predicted proteins | sample MGYA00510134_ERZ791922 | MGnify/ENA primary metagenome ERZ791922 (study PRJEB30046, sample SAMN00792101) | human gut metagenome | study: EMG produced TPA metagenomics assembly of the A metagenome-wide association study of gut microbiota in type 2...
CAATCTTATTAGCTGATGTTGTAAATTAATAGTTGATAGTAAAATCATACCATATTTTCTCATGAAATTCTAATCGATTTTTTCCAAATTTATCATTGAAGCCCAAAATTTGATATGTTATGATAAATTCAACGTAATAAAACAATGTTTTACTCATGCATACGATATACTGGACACTATGGATTATTCCTATTGTGCATCTATGATATTGTGATGAAGAAAGGAGTAGTCCGGATGCTAATTTCAAAAAAAGATTTATTAGCGGTCACGGGTATCTCATACGGACAACTGTATCGATGGAAAAGAGAACGACTGATACCTGAAGAGTGGTTCATGAAACAGTCCTCTTATACCGGACAGGAAACATTTTTCCCAAGAGAACAGATATTAAGTAGGATACGCTCTATCTTAGATTTAAAGGATCAATATACTCTAGAAGAGCTTGCAAAAATGTTATCTCCTGAAGTAGCGGTTTCAGGTTATAGTGAAGCTGAGGTAAAGGAAATTACTGAGATAAAAGAAGAGATCATTGATTGGATACGGGAGAACTATCACAAAGAACATTATGAATATGCAGATATTATCTTATTGGTGGCATACACGATCTTTGAAAAGGACTATCAGATTTCGTTGGAACAAAGAGATTTCCTCTTAAGTAATTTATTAAATCGAGATACTTACTTTTCTATGAATGGTGTTGCTTTACTGTTGCTATCACATCGGTCGGAGTTTTTTATCCTGATGGTAAAGGAGCAAATGCCATATAGCTTAGATGAGCGCCTGGAAGTTATTTCAAAGATTAGTTTAAATAATATCTCAAATCAATTGAAACTAAAATACCAAACGAAGTTTTATTCTTAATAAGTCAAAGCAAGGAGCAATGTATTATAAGTACTTTTTATTATCATCACTAAAATATAGGGAGGTTATAGAATATGAGAGATTATTCTATTCAAGGATTGGGAAGTATCTCAGGAGGAGAATTTAGCAGATTAACAGTGGAGGGTATGGGAAATAACCATGGTAATATTATGGCTGAATTTTTGTCCATTGAGGGAGTATTTAAAAGTACTGGGAATGTAAATGCGCAAGTTATAGAATGTGAAGGGGTTGCTGATTTTTTTGGAAATCTTCGATGTAAAAAACTTGTTATGGAAGGTGTGTTAAATCTTAAAGGAGATAGTAAATTAGAAGCGGATGATATTGTGGGTGAAGGATGTATTAACTCAAAAGCAGATATTAATGCAGATCGGATAAAGCTTCATGGCTGTGTGAATGCAAAAGGTATCTACGGAGATCAGATAGAAATTGAAAACAAAGAAGAAGGCTATTCTACGATTAAGAAGTTTCTTCATAAGATTAATTTATCCGAGCATGGTAGGGCTAGTAACATTGAGTTAATCGAGGCAACCAGAATAATAATAACAGGTGTTTATGCAAAGGAAGTAAACGGTCATGATATCGTAATTGGACCGTATTGTGAAGTTGAGAAGGTGGATTGTACTGGAACATTACGAGTACATGATACTGCAAAAGTAGGGACTATTGTGGGGGCAACACCTAGTGCCTAAGTAAGTGAGGGGATTTTAACCCTGTGTGAATTTGTTTATACAGTCTATTCGTTAAACGGATTGTATTGCAAGATAATAGAATATTAAGGGTATTAGTGAAAGGAGACTAAGTATGAGTAAGAAGAATGAAATTGTTCCAGTAATTCCAAAGAAGAAGTCAAAAGGAAAAACAGTTGTAAAAGTAATTGTTGCGATTGCAGCGATTCAGGGAATCTTAAAAGTGGTTTCCATGTACCAAAATAAAAAAAATGAAAAGCAATCCGATATAGAAGGGACAAAGAAATACAATGTTTGGATGAATGGGAAGCAGGAACGTCTGGAAGAGGAAGAATTACGTTCTATCGAAATCCAAGCAGTGATGTCAGGAATCGATTTAGATCTTAGTAAACTTAAGATAAAAGAAGATATGTTTATTTCAGGTAAGGCAATTATGTCTGGTGTCTGCATACGTGTTCCAGAAGATATTAATGTGAAGTTGAATTGCAAAACTGTACTTGGTGCATGTGCAAATTCTGTACCAAAATACTTTGATGAAACATTACCAACTATTTTTGTTGAAGTTGATGGTATTATGAGCGGTATTGCGGTAAAACTAGGAAAAATCGATGATATAGAAAATGATGTGAATGATTCAGAGAAAAAAGGTTCTGATGCTGATATAGAGGCAGCAAATAAAGAAGATTCATCAAATGAAGAAAAATCAGAAGAAGTAACGTCATCAGAAGAAGAGTAAATATCAGAAAAAGTAACGTCTTCAGAATAAGAGTAAATATCAGAAAAGTACTGACATCAGAAGAAGAGAATCTAACATCTAAACTTCATAAGAAGACGGAAAGGAAGAAAGAATTATGATAGTGGAACCAAAAGTAAGAGGCTTTATATGTACAACAGCTCATCCAGAAGGATGTAAGGAGAGCGTAAAAAGACAAATTGATTATGTAAAAAGGCATGAGCAAAAAGAAGGACCAAAGAAAGCATTAATTATCGGTGCCTCCACTGGGTATGGTCTTGCATCTCGTATTTCACTTGCCTACACATACGGAGCCGCTACTCTTGGTGTTATGTTTGAAAAACCCGCGAAAGAAAACAGAACGGCTACTCCGGGTTACTATAATACGGTAGCGTTGGAAGAGTTTTTACATCAAGATGGGTATTATGGTGAATCCATCAATGGGGATGCATTTTCCAGGGAAGTAAAAGATATGACCATTGCAAAGATTAAGGAAAATCTTGGTCAAGTCGATATGGTTATTTACAGCCTTGCAGCTCCACGCAGAACAGATGAAGATGGAGTTACCCACTCCTCAGTACTTAAGACAACCAGCATTCCTTATACGAATAAAACACTAGATTTAAGGAATAATCAGATATCCGAAGTTACAGTACCAGCCGCCACGGAAGAAGAGGAAAATGCCACTGTGAAGGTAATGGGCGGTGAAGATTGGGCATTATGGATAAATGCTCTAAAAGATGCTGGTGTGTTAAGCGAAGGTGTGATTACCATTGCTTACTCCTATATCGGACCAGAGATTACTTATCCAATCTACTTTGAAGGAACGATTGGTAAAGCGAAGGAAGATTTATACCAGACTTCTGTATTGCTGAATGAAACGTTAAAAGATTTAAAAGGAAGTGCTTATATCTCTGTAAATAAAGCACTTGTAACTCAAGCTAGTGCTGCAATTCCAGTAGTACCACTATACATCAGTATACTTTATAAGATTATGAAGGAACAAAATCTTCATGAGGGTTGTATTGAGCAAATGGATCGTTTATTCTATGAAAAGTTTGATCATCTGTCAAAGGGATTAGATGATCAACAGCGAATCAGAATGGATGATTATGAGATGCTACCGGAAGTTCAAGAGAAGGTTACAAAGGCGTGGGAACTTGTAACTACAGAAAATCTTTCCGAATATGCAGATCTAAAAGGATATTGGGAAGAGTTTTACCATATGTTTGGATTCCATTATGATACGATAGATTACACGAAGGAAGTTGAAATATAATTTCATGTAAAAAAAGTTTGATTACTTAAGAGTCAGGGTTCTTTTCCTAGGAGGGATGAAAATCCAAATCAAAGTAAGAGTGAATATCGCCGTTTCGCAGATCCTAACCTGCGAAATACAGGGGGCTAATATGAAAGTATTATTTTTAGAAGATGAACCGGTGATTCAGGATGTGTTAGCGGAATATATGAGGATAAAAAATTATGATGTAGTAACAGTGAGCGATGGTGAGGAAGCCATCGCTACTCTTACGAGAGAAGCATTTGATATTGCTGTCTTAGATATCATGGTTCCGAAGAAGAATGGTCTTTTTGTGCTTGAGTATTTAAAGGAACATGAAATCGATCTCCCTTGTATTATGCTAACTGCGTTAGACGATGAGCAGACGCAGTTAAAAGCATTTAATTTATATGCTGATGATTATGTGATTAAGCCTGTTTCACCAATTATTTTATTAAAGAGAATGGAAACCATTTTACGAAGAGCAACAAATCATAAAAACAAGCCGATAGGTAACTATGATTTTTATTTACAGGAAGAGTCTTATCAGGCGTTTTATCAAGGAGAGTCACTTCATCTCACATTAAGTGAATTTTTAATTTTACAGATGTTATGGAAAGAACCAAATAGAGTATTTACAAGAGAACAAATTATCCTTCATATCTTTAATGAAGATTATATTGGTAATGATCGAATTATTGATGCCCATGTGAAAAACTTAAGAAAGAAGTTACCATTTTCATATATACGTACCGTAATTGGAGTAGGTTATCAATTTGATATAGCTCAGTTAGAAAAAGCAACGAGGAAAGAGAACTAAGATAAAGAGTGGAAAGAAATAACTGCAGAAATGGGGTGAAGAGTTGAAGTTATCGAAAAAAACACTGCTTTATAGTCTGGCGGTTTCTCTTTTGATGGTTGCTTTATTTATTGGGTATTTTATTGCTTTATTGCCATCGCTTTATGTGGATTACAAGCAAAATAAAAATTTAGAATCAATCAAAGAATTGCAGCAAGATTATTGCAAGGAACGTTCTTATTCACATTTAAAGGTATTAAACCCAACTGGCACTATTACAGTAGAATTCCCCTTGGTAGGTAATACATTGTTTCTTAAGAATAATTTTATGGAAGTAGAAGTTATAATAAAGGATTCGGAATTACTTTCAATGCTTGAGAGATTAAGAAGACTATCGGATGATTTTTCGAATGAAGATTTTCAGCTATCAGAAGGTGAATTAGAAAGTTATCAAGATATTATTTTTGATAAATTATTTTCTTCAAAAATAATGAATGATGGTTATCCAATTTCATTTCATGTTAAATCAACTACGGAATATCAAGAATTGAAGTTATTATCGAATAAGACCCATCTAATATCAGATAAGTCCTTTGTTTTTGAATCGAATGTTGGTGATGGGCAGACTTATTATACTTCTTATATGGCTATCACAAGATTATCTGATACGATAGTAATAACCTTTTCGAACGTAACAACACCAAGTATGGATGATATTAAACCTGTCATTTTTAGAAGTTTACCAATGATACTTGCAATCGTAGTATTACTCTGTATGTTGTTATCGAGTACATTCGCAAAATACATTGTACAGCCGATTCGTAAGGTCGCAGATATGGCAGAATATATTATTAACACAAAGAAGCTACAAATGAAACCAATTGCTTTAGGTAAAAAGGATGAGATTGCATATCTTGGTGAAACAATGAAAGAAGTCTATCAAAGACTAGAAGATAATTACCAAGAGCTTGAGATAAAAAATTCTAAGTTATCAGAAGAAAACGAAAGGCAGGTAGTATTTTTAAGAGCCACCTCACATCAGTTAAAGACACCAATTCAAGCTGCACTACTTCTTACTGACGGAATGATAAATGAGGTCGGTAAATACAAAAACACGAAGGAGTATCTTCCGCAGCTAAAAGGACAAATCTTAAATATGCAGCATATTGTAGAAGAAATCCTATCTCTACACCACAACGCAAATGATATTTCTATGGAACCGATTGAGTTATCCAGTTTACTTCAAAGCATTCTTAATCGTTATAATTATCAAATCAGTGAAAGAGCATTAACGATTATTACAACATATGAAGAGGCTTCAATAATATCAAACAAGGAGATGTTAGAGAAGATATTAGATAATATTATAGCAAATGCAATTCATTATACCCCGAATAATCGAAGAATTCATATTCGTGTAACCAAGAATGAGGTAGATATTTTGAATGAAGGAACTACGATAGAGCCGGAGCTATTACCACATATTTTTGAACCATTCGTGACAAGTAATCGTAAGGAAAGAGGGCATGGCCTGGGGTTATATATTGTATCTTATTATTCAAAATTACTTGGTCTAAATGTATCGATTGAAAATTCAAAAGATGGCGTATTGGTAAGAATTAAGAAGGATAGTAAGGTACCAATTTGGTACGAAAATAGTTACAAGTAAAAGAATTTCAAAGCAAAAGAGTTTAAAAGTAAAAGAAGTTTAAAACATAAGAAGTTCAAGCAAAAGTTATTAATATATGCTAAGGCACTGATTACGAAATGTTACATGAAAACATCATCGCATCTTCATACCAAATTCATATCCTTTTGATATAGTAAAGATATCAAAGAATCGTAAAAGGAGGAAGTCATGTTAACGATTAAGGACTTACGGGTTACCTACGGGGAACAGATTGCTCTATCGATTGAGGAACCAATTGTAATAGAAGCGGGTGATCGTGTTGGAATTATAGGTAGCAATGGAGCTGGTAAATCAACGCTTGTTAAGTCAATCTTAGGAATTACTAAGTATGAAGGAACCATCCTTACTAACTTACGACAAGAGGAGATATCTGTACATTTACAACAGAATAATTATGTGAATACGATGCCGGTAAAATATATCATTGAGATGGTGCTATCTGTGAATATCAAGAAAGATAACAAACTTCAAGAATTAATCTCTTATTTTAACTTTGAAGGCTGCCTTAATAAAAAATATGCTCATCTTTCAGGGGGAGAGAAACAAAGGCTAACCATTATATTAGTGCTTCGAAAGGATACACCACTTGTATTTTTTGATGAAGTAACTTCGGGACTTGATTTTGAAACCAGACAAAAACTAATGCAAGGACTTATCAAGTGGTATGATGGGAAAAATACAACGTTATGCATGGTATCACATTATTATGAAGAATTGGAACAACTCGTCAATAAGCTATTAATTTTAGAAAAAGGGCATGTAATTGCTTATGGCACTAGGGAGGAGTTATTTTATAAATATTGTGGAAAAACTCTTTATATTCTTGATAATAACGATAAAAATAAGGAGTTTAAAAAGCAGTTTAAGTCAATCTTAGCACCGGAGCATTTAATTGCTCTCACCTGTGATACGGAAGAAGAGGAACGAAACTTAACCGAGCTTTTAATCCACGCCAATATTGATTATAAACGAAGTAACAGTGATATTGAGATATTATCAATCAATGCGAAGGCGCAGGAATTAGCCAAAGTGGAAGGGGGGAGTTTCGTTGAAAACTTTGTTGCCTAATAAGAGAATGATTTTCTATGAGTTACGCAATTTATTGGGAAATTTCTTTACGTTGTTCTTTGGTATTGCATTCCCAATTGCATTTTCTATCTTAATGCCAAGTATTATTACGAGAGATCTTCCAGAAAATGCGCAATCGGAAGCAATCATCACCGTTTTTGTTACAATGAGTATGGTAATACCGATGGCTGTTATGTTACTTGGCTATGCTGCAAATTATGCGCAGGAAGTAGAAAATGATGTTCCGCTTCGCCTGGATTTATTTGGAATTCAGCCGAAAAAATTGTTTGTTGCTAAATTGATTGCACATTTGATTTTTATAACAATCGCTTTTATTCTTTATTTCTTTGTAGATTGGATTGTACTTGATATTAAGATGCCTAATACCAAGATGATCGTTCTCTGGATATCCTGCTTGTATTTGTTAGCGATTATATTCTTTATGATTGCACATGGCATCACAACCATAGTAAAAAAATTCGGAATTACATTTGCTGTTACCATGTTACTCTATTTTTCTTTTATGATTTTATGCGGTATGATGGGAATTACAGTAGAGCAATTGCCAAAGGCTTTAAAGAATGTAGCACTGTTATTGCCTATGTCTTATATCAGTAAGGATTTTGTTGGAATTTGGGATGGAGGTAGTTACAATTATGCACCTCTTATTCAGTCCTTTCTCTTTCTTGCTGCAATCGCAGGTATTTTAGTACTACTAGGTATTAGAAAGAGTAAACGTACACAAGGAATTTATCAGAAGGTGGAGTAGAGCAGAAAGAATCCTATCTATTAATAGATCAAGGAATGAAAAAATAAGGTGGACGAAGAAATAGATAACAGAGAGCAATTAATTAAGGTAGATTAAAAATCAGATAACAGAGAGTAATTAACTAAGGTAGACTAAAAATCAGATATCAGAGAGTAATTAAATAATTAAGATTGATTAAGACACAGTTTCCATAGAGTAATTAAATAATTAAGTATGAAATGCACCTCAAATATTTGATATCAATTCTTATGTTTGTAGGTGTATTTTTTTGACACCACAATTTTAATACGATATAATAAAATGAATGAAATAAAACGATGAAGCAATAGAAGTAAAACAAAAGAAATAAAACAAAAGATATAAAACAAAAGAAATAAAACAAAAGATATATGAATGATTAGGTAGAGTATGAAATTAAAACTGAAGGTAAATCGTATCATAACAGAAATCTCCGACAGAAATGGGTATGTTCTATTCATCATTTAAAAACTAGATATACAAGAATATAGGATTAGATCAAGGTAGTTTAAACTAAAATAACAAAAGTGGAAGGAATAGAAATGAAACTTTTATTTAAACAAAGATTTTTTTCATGGTTTGACAGCTATGACATTTATAATGAACTAGGTGAAACCGTTTATACGGTGAAAGGTGTTCTTTCTTGGGGACACTGTCTTAAAATTTATGATTCAGCAGAGCGAGAGGTAGGAATGTTAAAAGAAGAGGTTTTAACGTTTTTACCCAAATTTCGTATGTTTTTGTTTGGAAATGAAATTGGCACTATAAATAAAGAATTTACTTTTTTTCGGCCTAAATTTTATCTTGACTGTAATGGGTGGAGCGTTGAAGGTGATTATTTTGAATGGGATTATTCCGTCATGGATGGTTCACAGCCAATTATGACGGCATCAAAAAAGCTTTGGAATTTTACTGATACGTATGAAATAGATGTGATACAGCCAGAAAATGCGCTGGTTGCTTTAATGATCGTACTCGCGATAGATGCTGCTAAATGCGGAAAAAATTAATATTTATTGCAAGAAATATACGTAAAGAATATGAATCGATTTTCATAGGGAATAAAGTTACGTGTAAAGTATGGATAATTACGGGATATCGACGGATTTAAAATGGGATATATAACTGAGTGAATAGGATGACTAGTGTAGAACAGAATGAGAAAAATCCTCTGTAAGCAAGAAACTTACGGAGGATTTTTTTTCTTAATCAGTCAAACTAAGGTTAGCTCCCCAATTATCATCACCTGCTAAGACTTTTTCTACTGTATAGTTAAGTGCTTCGCTATTGCTAAGTTGCTTGGAAAAAGAAGCTCTTTTCCCTTCTTTTATTGCTTTTGCACCTTCACCAGTACTTTGATATTCTGCATAAAGCATAGTTTCATGAGCCTCTGGTTTATTCCAGTCATGCCAACCTTCCTCACGAATATGCTTGCCAATCTCACAATGAAGAAATACAGTTTTGGCAAAGTTTCTCCATGGTCTACCTAGATATACGCTATGCTTTGGACAATCGCTGGTAAGACGGCAATGAGAAAAGACATATCCATATTTCTGACCTTCTGCTGTACTAGCAGCTGTAACATAGCCATAATTCTTTTGTTCCTCTCCTTCTTTTGCAGCAGGAAGATCATCTGTTTTTTGAGAGAAAATTTCACAGTGATCAAAAAAAGCAGTTGCACTACCAAAAATAAAGTCAACATCGCCTCGAATATAGCAGTTACGATAATAATGACGACCATTTATTCGTGGTTCAAACTCCTTTGGTCCTGTAAAACCACCAGGTTGCTTTGCGGTTGGAGGAAGGGGTGCTGTAAATAGGGTGTCTTGGCTACCAAGTAGGATGCAATTATCAAATATCATGCGATCGCCATCCACATATAGAGCGAGTGCCTGTCCTACTTGATGACCGAACCCAGAACTATTTTGGAAGGTGAGATTCTTTGCAGTAAAATCATTGGCATCGATGAATACAGATGGGGTGCGAAAAGTTCCTCTTTTACTACCGTCTTCCATAATCATGTTAGCATAGTCGTCAAAGGTAAGAATAGTCTCTTCTTTGGATTCTCCAATTAAGGTTAGGTTCGGTTGCTTAATCACAAGTTTTTCTTTATAAGTTCCCTTTTTAATATAGATTGTTACCGGTTCTGTAGTTCCTTTTGGAATACTTAAGAGTGCATCGGTAATTGTAGAAAATTCATGTTCTGAAGTGTTATGTTTGGATACGTAAATCGTTCTACTCATTCGTTTTTCTCCTTTATGTAGTATAGTATAAGTTGTCATTAAAGAATGAAGATAGCTTACTATAGTATTACCACTGGTAAGGAACTCTATATTCCCCCTATCTAGAAATCCATATTCACATATTGATTAGATAACGTAACTTTGGGCATATACTTAGTTAGGAATATTATAACATATGGTGCAAGTGGTTACTATTGACAAATTTTGTTTCTGTGAAGTCCCAGCGAAGGAAGTTCACGTTTACTTTTATGAAGAAAAAAGCTATAATAATAACAGAATATGAAACAAGGTAGGTAAGAGAATGCTTAGAGCAACCTTTCAAAATATAGTGGAGAACAGAGATGTTAGAAAAAATCTGATTTTTTTAAAGGAGATGCTTCGTGAAGATATAAAAAAAGGAAGTCATAATAAAGAAGCTTTGCTTTATGTAATAGCTGGAAGATATGAGGTTTTCCGTAACTTGTTACAGGATGAGGATGCTAAAGTTAGAAAAAATGCAGCATTAATCATGGGGGAATTGGGAGTTTCAGAATTTGCTGAGATTCTTTTCGATGCATATGACGAAGAGACACAGCGTTTTGTGAAAAGCTCTTATTTATCTGCTTTAAAGAATATGAATTATAGCGAACTTCTTCCAAAGCTTCGGACAAGCTATGAGATTGTAAAAAGTACTCCTATCACGGATGAGAATAAAAAACATCTTGGAGAGGAACTTCGATTACTAGAAGAGCTCTTGATTCTTTCAGGCGGAGAGAAAAAACACACCTTTGTTGGTTATGAAATGGTAAATGAGATGGTTTTACTTTGCAATCGAAATCATATTCATGTGACTATGGAACAACTTGAAAAGATACCTAAGAAAGAATTTACCGCTGGAGTTATGGTAAAGACAAAAGAATTAAAAGAGGTGCTTAAAATCCGTACGTATCGGGAACTGCTATTTGCAGTCGATGGAGTAAGGACAGTACCAAATGATGTTACGAAAGCAGCGGAGTTATTAACCGATGGTAAATTATATCAATTTTTAAAAGAACGCCATAAAGGAGACGAGCCCTACTATTTTCGCCTTGAGATAAAAGGAAAGATGGATGACGAGAAGCGCATTGCATTTGTTAAAAAACTTAGTGTGGAAATAGAGCATCTAAGTGAGCGCAAGCTTCTTAATTCAGTAAATCATTATGAGGTAGAGATTCGTCTAATTGAGAATAAAGAAGGTAAATTTAACGTATTATTGCGTCTTTATACGTTGCCAGAGGAGCGCTTCCTATATCGAAAAGAAGTAATTGCCTCTAGCATTCATCCTGCGAATGCAGCATTAACAGCGCAACTTGTAAAGCCATTTCTAATAGAAGATGCCCAAGTACTTGACCCATTTTGCGGTGTTGGAACGATGCTAATTGAGCGGGATTTATGTGTACGGGCGAAAACGATGTATGGTCTTGATATCTATGGAGAGGCTATAGAAAAGGCACGCATTAATACGGAAGCAGTGAATCGATGTGGGCTTAAAAAGGAAGATGGGGGTCATCTTGTAATTAATTATATTAACCGTGATTTTTTTGATTTTAAGCATAATTATTTGTTTGATGAAATCATTACCAACATGCCAACCGTTTCGCGAAGCATGGATGAAGGAGAGCTATTTAGCCTTTATCAGAAGTTTTTTAAGAGAGCTTACGAACTATTAAAGGATCAGGGCATTATTGTGTTATACTCACATAATCGTGAGTATGTCAGAAAATTTGCAAATATGAAGCCTTATCACATAGAGAAAGAGTTTGAGATTTCTATGATGGAGAAAACTTATGTTTATGTAATACGTGTTATCAAATAGTGAAAAAAGAAAGTAGAGGTTTTTATGTTAAAGATAGGTTCCCACGTTGGAATGAGTGGAAAAGAGATGTTTTTGGGTTCAGCCAAAGAAGCCCATTCCTATGATGCGAATACATTTATGGTTTATACCGGAGCACCACAGAATACTAGAAGAAAAGAAATATCGGACCTTCGCTTAGAGGAAGGGTTCGAGTATATGAAGCAGCATGGAATATCTGATATTGTGATTCATGCACCATATATTATTAATCTGGGTAATTCAGTGAACTTAGATACTTATGGCTTAGCAGTCGAATTTCTAGCAAAAGAAATGGAGAGAACAAAAGCATTTCAGAGTAAGTATTTAGTACTTCACCCAGGAGCACATGTTGGGGCTGGTGTAGATGCAGGTGTTAAGCAGATTATTAAAGGATTGAATGAAGTTTTAACGAGTGATACAGACATCTATATTGCTCTTGAGACTATGGCGGGAAAAGGCAGTGAAATAGGCAGAAGTTTTGAAGAATTAGCGAGGATATATGACGGTGTTAAGTATAATGATCGTCTACGTGTCTGTTTTGATACCTGTCACACCAATGATGCAGGATATGATGTTGTACATGATTTTGATGGAGTGATAGAACAATTTGATAAACTAATTGGAAAAGAGCAAATTGCAGTGTTCCATATTAATGATAGTAAAAATGATAGAGGTGCGTCAAAAGACCGTCATGAAAATATTGGATTTGGAACCCTAGGGTTTGATGCAATTCATTATATTGTGCATCATAAAGAGTTTGAACAAGTTCCAAAGATTCTTGAAAGTCCTTATGTTAGTATGCCAGATGAAAAGCAGAAATCCTTACCACCATACCGATATGAAATTGCAATGTTAAGAAATGGTATATTTGATCCACAACTATTAGAAAAGATACAAAACGATCGATAGAAGTTGTGATCATTTCGTTTTGTGAGATTAAATAAGAAACTGTGTCTTATCAATAGAGCAGATCCTTGCTTTATCGAATACAGATACTGGAAGAAACAAAGGATTGTATGTAGAAACCGTAGTAGGGAAAGAAAACAGTATGATTTTTACTACGGTTTCATAAGAAGTATCTTGCAGAAAACTTTACTGTGCGAAGGGAGATAAGGTATGAGAAGCCAATTATTACAGCGGGGTAATTTATTGGATGAAAAGGGTTGCCTTACACAAGCGGGTTATGCGACATCGTTGGTGAAAGACTATCGACGAAAAGATATTAAAGCAAGTTCTATGAGAATCAAAGAGTGGGACTATTATTTGATTTATAATGAGGACTTTGGAATTGCACTAACGTTAGCGGATAATGGATATATGGGACTTGTTGGGGCATCATTTTTAGATTTTAAAAATACCACGGAAAGAACAACAAATCTTTTAATTCCATTTCCTATGGGACGCTTGAAGATGCCTGAAACCTCAGAGAGTGGAGATGTTAGTTACCGAAACAAACGAGTTGAGGTTTCTTTTAAGAATGATGGGAAAGAAAGACATCTTTATCTAAAAATGAAGCATTTTCATAAGGAGAAAGATTTTTTTGCGGATATCACTATGGTAGAAAAACCTGAGATGGATTCTATGGTAATCGCAACGCCATTTCTTAAGAAGAAAAAAGCATTTTATTACAATCAAAAAATAATTGGTATGCAGGTGAGTGGATGTGTTATCATTGGGGAAAAAACATATTCCTTTGGAAAAAGCAGCCAAGGATTATTAGATTGGGGACGTGGAGTCTGGACATATGATAATGTATGGTATTGGGGTGCTGGTCAAGGACAGATTGATGGAAAATCATTCGGTTTTAATATAGGTTATGGTTTCGGTGATACCAAAAATGCCACTGAGAATATGATTTTCTATGAGGGCAAAGCACACAAATTTGACGATATTGAGTTTGTTATACCAAAGGATGAATTAGGGAAGGAAGAGTATCTTAAACCTTGGAAGTTCTTATCGTCTGATCATAGATTTGACATGGATTTTACTCCAATCCTAGACCGAAAATCGCGTACCAGTTTTGCTGTATTATTAAGTGATCAGCATCAGGTGTTCGGTAAATTTAGTGGAAAAGCTATCTTAGAGGATGGAACAGAGATTATAGTTTCTGATTTTCTTGGATTTGCTGAAAAGGTACATAACAAGTGGTAAAGAATATGAATTGCAAAAGAAAGAAAATGAAAAATAAGAAAATGAAAAATAAGTAAATTAAAAAATAAGTAAAGTACAGAATAAGTAAAGTACAAAACAAGTAAATTACAAAATAAATATTATTAAAGAATG
>ERZ791922.898-NODE-898-length-14301-cov-2.911484_pt1 | contig 14301 bp, 14 predicted proteins | sample MGYA00510134_ERZ791922 | MGnify/ENA primary metagenome ERZ791922 (study PRJEB30046, sample SAMN00792101) | human gut metagenome | study: EMG produced TPA metagenomics assembly of the A metagenome-wide association study of gut microbiota in type 2...
ACTCCATGCAGGTGTACCGCCATATGGATATCGGCTCGGCAAAGATCCGCCCGGAAGAAATGGAGGGAGTGCCCCATTATCTGGTGGATGTGCTGGAGCCGGAAGAAGACTTCAATGTGGTCCGTTTTCAGCAGATGGCGAAAGCAGCGGCAGAGGAGATTTATTCGAGGGGCAGGATCCCTATTGCAGCGGGCGGAACCGGATTTTATATCCAGGCGCTTCTCTATGATATTGATTTTACAGAGAATGACGGAGATTCTTCCTTTCGCCGGGAACTGGAAAAGACAGCGGAAGAAAAAGGAGGAGAATATCTTCATGCCCTTTTGCAGGAAGCAGACCCGGAAGCAGCGCTTCAGATACACCCGCACAATATTAAACGTATGATCCGCGCTCTGGAATTTCATCATCAGACAGGTGGAAAGATTTCCGAACATAATGAGACAGAGAGGGAAAAGGAATCACCATACAATTTCGCATATTTTGTCCTGACAGATGATAGAAGCTGCCTCTATGACAGGATCGACAGACGTGTGGACCTGATGATGGAAGAAGGGCTGCTTGATGAGGTACGATTCCTGAAAGAACGGGGAGTGAGAAGAGATTCCACGGCAATGCAGGGGCTGGGATACAAGGAGCTCTATGCCTTCCTTGACGGGGAATATCCGCTTGAAGAGGCTGTGCGCATTATCAAGAGAGATACCCGGCATTTCGCCAAGAGGCAGCTTACATGGTTTAAACGGGAGCGGGACGTCATATGGGCAGATAAGTCGGTGATCGGGCAGGATGATGACGCGGTTATTGATTTTATATTAAAAGAACTAAAGAACAGAGGAATTATAAAATGAACCAGACAGAATCACAGTATATGTATCAGCAGCTTGGGATCTCCGAAGAAGTATGGAGATACGGGCAGAAGACAGAAGAGAGCTTAAAGGAGCGCTTCCGCGATTTTGATGAAACAGCGGAATATAACCAGCTCAAGGTCATACGTGCAATGCAGGAAAACCGGGTGAGCGAGGGGTGTTTTAACTATGTCAGCGGATATGGATACAATGACCAGGGAAGAGACACTCTCGAACAGGTCTATGCATCTGCGTTCCATACGGAGGCGGCTCTTGTCCGTCCCCAGATCACCTGCGGCACCCATGCCCTGGCACTTGCGCTCTCAGCAAACCTGCGTCCCGGAGACGAACTTCTTTCCCCTGTCGGGAAACCCTATGATACTTTGGAGGAAGTGATCGGCATCCGCCCATCCAAAGGATCTCTCGCAGAATACGGGATTACTTACCGGCAGGTGGAGCTTTTGGAAGACGGATATTTTGATTATCCTGCAATTGAGGCGGCGTTAAATGAAAAGACGAAACTTGTGACCATCCAGCGTTCAAAGGGATATCAGACCCGCCCCAGCTATTCCGTAGAGAAGATCGGTGAGCTGATCGCATTTATCAAGGAACGGCGGCCGGATGTGATCTGCATGGTGGACAACTGCTACGGAGAGTTTGTGGAACGGATCGAGCCCAGCGATGTGGGCGCGGACATGATCGTGGGATCACTGATCAAGAATCCGGGTGGCGGGCTTGCGCCGATCGGCGGTTATATTGCAGGAAAAGAGGAATTGATCGAGAACTGCGCGTACAGGCTGACTTCGCCCGGGCTGGGAAAAGAAGTGGGCGCTTCACTTGGTGTGATGCAGTCCTTTTACCAGGGATTTTTCCTCGCTCCGACCGTGGTGTGCGGCGCACTCAAAGGAGCAGTCTTTGCGGCAAATATCTATGAGAAGCTGGGATATCCGGTAGTACCGGACGGAAAGGAATCCCGCCACGATATCATCCAGGCAGTGACATTGGGGTCTCCGGAAGGAGTGATCGCCTTCTGCAAGGGAATCCAGGCGGCGGCTCCCGTGGACAGTTATGTGTCGCCTGAACCGTGGGCGATGCCCGGCTATGACAGCGACGTGATCATGGCTGCCGGCGCCTTTGTCCAGGGATCCTCCATCGAGCTTTCTGCGGACGGACCGATCAAACCTCCGTATGCGGTGTATTTCCAGGGCGGGCTCACATGGACTCACGCAAAGCTGGGAATCTTGAAATCTCTTCAGGGCATGATCGACGCAGGAGTTGTTTCAATGGACAGGATCCGTGAACTGTTATAGAAGCAAAGCAGCCTAAAAGACTGCGCATAAAAAATGAAGGATGGGAGAGCGATGAGAAAAGTTGCAGTGATCGGAGGAGGCGCGGCAGGGATGATGGCCGCTGTGACAGCGGCGTCTGACGGCGCGCGCGTCATCCTTCTGGAGCATAAAGACAGGATCGGGAAAAAGATCCTGTCCACAGGAAACGGGAGATGTAATTTCACAAACACACATCAGGAACCATTGTGTTATCATTCGGAAGATCCACTCTTCCCATGGGGGATCATTGAAAAATTCGACGCCCGGAAAGCAATCTCTTTTTTTCTTCAGCTTGGGGTTTACTCGAAAAACCGGAACGGATATATCTATCCCAATTCCGATCAGGCATCCGCAGTGCTTGACGCGTTTCGAATGGAACTGGAACGCCTGCAAGTGGAGATCCGCACAGGCGTTAGTATCCGGGAGATCAATCCCGGGAAAAACGGCTTCTTGATCCGCACGGATCATGAAAACGTGCGTGCAGACCGGGTAATCCTTTGTACCGGCTCAAAAGCGGCGCCAGCCACCGGTTCGGACGGGTCAGGCTATGACCTTGCCAAACGATTTGGACACAGACTGATTCCGGTCCTTCCCGCCCTGGTCCAGCTGCGGTGTGAAGGGAATTTCTTCAAAGCAGTTGCAGGCGTGCGGGTAAACGGCAGAGTCTCCATCTGGTCAGAGGGAGACTGTATAGCAAAGGATACAGGCGAGATCCAGCTTACGGATTACGGCATCTCTGGAATCCCCGTGTTCCAGGTAAGCCGGTATGCTTCGAAGCTCCTGTATGAAAAGAAAGAAGTAAAAGCAGTCCTGGACTTTATGCCGGACTTCACCGAAGAACAGACCAGAGCATTCCTGAGCGCGAGGGCGAAGATGCGCCCTGAGAAACCTGCAGACATGTTCCTGATCGGCCTTTTCCATAAGAAACTGTCTGACCTGTGGATCAAGCTTTCCCGCATCCCGAGAGATCAGAAGGCCGGGACTTTTACAGAGGATGAGATCATCCGACTTGTACGCCTGGTCAAGCACTTTGAAGTCCCGGTAAAGGCGACGAATTCCTATGAACAGGCACAGGTGTGCTGCGGAGGCATTGACACCGCGGAAGTGGACTCCGGGACGCTGGAATCCAGATACGTACCCGGCCTGTATTTTGCAGGGGAGATCCTGGATGTGGACGGAATGTGCGGCGGATATAACCTTCAGTGGGCGTGGGCAAGCGGGTATACAGCTGGAAAAGAGGCTGCTTCCGGCAGATGACGGCTTATAGAAAACAGCCTATTTGATCAGCTTGAGTGACAGCCTGTTGTCGTGGCAGAAGAGTATTATACTCTCATATACATCGCATGGAAAGGGAAGAGGACCATGGCATTTTCGAAAGAGACAACCATACTCTGTCTGGGCTGTACAGAGGAAGAGATCCATATTATAAAGCAAAACCTGCCCAACAAGAATATCCAAATTGCGGAAACGGAGATTGCATTTGAGTTATACGTGATTCCCAATTTCCTGACAATCATAAATCCTGATAATCTGGACAAAGAAGAGATCGATCAATGTGCTGCCTTCTATAAAGAAACAGATTATGAACGTCCGGTTCTGACGCATCGCTGTGAAAAAATGGATTCAAAACGAATCCGGTATCGGCTGGTGGAGGGGGATGAATTTGCGGAGAAAATAAAATTCATCATTTTGGAATATAAGAAATCGCTAAAAAAAGATACCCAGTTTTACAATTCGCTCACCGAAGTGCTGCTTGTTTTGAAAGAAATAAGGGATAACCCGGGGATTTCCACAAAAAAGATAGCTGAGAAAATTGAAAGAAACGAGCGAAAGGTGCTGAGGTATATCCATACGCTTGCATGCGCCGGGGAGTGGATCGAGTACGATTCGAAGAAAAGAGGCTGGTATCTTCTGGATGGACACAGTATATTTCTTCAAGGATTCCCGATATATGAGGAGGAACAAGGGATGGAGAAGTTTAAAGATAACAGAGAATTGAACAGGCGCTCTGTAAAAGATCAACTGGCTAACATGGAACTATTGGCTGACTGTATTCGTGCAGAAGAAGAGAACGGGAATGAGCGATACAATTTTTTGCTGAAGGGATATTCCCAAGAAACGAAAGAGCATAAGCCAGACCATACGGTATGCAGTGCGATAAAAGAAGATAATTCCCCAAACAAGATTACTGAAAAAAGAATCTGCCGCTGCATGAACTATTACTCGAAAGAATCAGCACAATGCAAAAATTGTAAACTGGAAAGAAAATTTCAAAATGCAGGCAAGAACTATTTTGTAGCTGAGTATGAAGTTCCGACCAGATATGTCATAGAAGGGGTCGGGGGAATCGATCTTGTGATCAAAGATGCACGCTCCGGAGTCGAATATGCAGTGGAAATAAAACCGCCGAAAAAGAATTCAGAAACACTCACCAGGATGATAGCAGAGATCCTGACTTATACAGCTGGCATGCTGGATAAATATAAGCCGGCAATCTGTTTCTTCGAGGGCAGTACGCAATACAAGGATTTTTGTAATGATGCAATCCGATCAGATGAGAATTTCCAATATCTGTTGACGCAGGTAGATGTGTTTTACATTACATATACTGAAAAGGACGGAATCGTGGACTATGTGATCCATAGCCACAAGGAAGAACCATTATGGTAGTAAATGTTTTAAGAGGCGGGGATCAAATCGGCGGCTCCATTATAGAAGTCATATCCGACCATGCGAAAATCATTCTCGATGCAGGGCAGAACCTTGAAGAAAAAGCCCCACCGGAAGTTCCTGAAATAGAAGGATTGTTCAAAGGGACGCCTTCGTATGATGCTGTGATCATTTCCCATTATCATGCAGATCATACAGGGCTTTTAAACAATGTACTTCCGGGAATCCCGATTTATATGAGTGATAAAACATTTCAATTGTATCGGATTTCCATGGAACGCGCACAGATATCGGTGTGCTTTCAGCCCGTCTTATTTAATAAAGAGTTATCGGATAGAGCTTCGTTTCAGATCAAAGATCTCAAGATCACACCGTATTTATGCGATCATTCGGCTTTTGATTCACATATGTTTCTGCTGGAAGATCAGAAAGAAAAAATATTATATACCGGTGATTTTAGGAGTAACGGGAGAAAATCTTTTCCAGCGCTTATCGCAAAGCTCCCCTCCAAAGTAGATAAACTGATTATAGAGGGGACTACGCTCACCAGAAAGAATGTGAAAGATCATCAGACAGAGCAGGAAATACAAAAGGAATTTGAAGAGACAATGCAGGGCAGCCATCCGGTTTTCATATTGACTTCATCCATGAATATCGACCGCATTGTAACAATCTACAAGGCAGCCATTAAGACTGGAAGACTGCTGGCTGTGGACTCTTATCTTGCTGATATTCTGACTGCTGCCGGGGGAAATATCCCTCATCCAGGTCCTTTTAAAAATCTCAAGGTCTATCAGATGGGATCAGGTGAAGAAGAACACCGGCGATTGATGGAGTATAAAAAGAACTGTATCAGCCGGGCAGCTCTGATCCAAAAGAAATTTGCAATGTGCATCCGCTCTTCAAGGCTCATGAAAAATTATCTGAGAAAATTAGCCGGTCTTATGGATTTAAACGGAAGCACTCTTATTTATTCCTTGTGGAAAGGATATCAATCACAGCCGGTCATGAAAGAGTTTCTGGAATTCTGCGAGTCCTTAGGAATTCAGATCCGAACAATCCATACAAGCGGGCATGCAGACCGGAGTGCTTTAAAGGCCATAATTGCCCATGTGCAGCCGGACGAGATTATACCAGTACACACACTTGATCCCAAAAGCCTAAAAAATATGAAATCATTCCCGAAAGAATCCATCGATTAAGTGGATACTTTTTTTGCATGCCACAGTGCTGTCGTCGTCGTATGCTATTGTTGTTTCAAACATTATGGAAGCGGGGACAAAAGTGAAGAAAAACCTCATCGAATATCTCCTGAAAGAGAAAGCGAAACACAAAGGAAAATGGCTTACTTGGGATGCGGTAAATGAATATCGCAGGCGAGCTCAAAATCTCAAAAAATCCTCCGGAGAAATAACAAAGGATCTGAGACTGCTGGTTTTAGAGTTAATGGATGAATACGGCGTTACAGAAATTGAAGCGATCAATATTGTAAATGGATATAATACAGCAGATTATGTACAAAAATATACACTAATGCAAAAAGCTGGATTTGTTTTCATTTCAATAGATTTATAGATATGATACAATATCTCATAGGCAGGTAAACATACCATAACGAATCTGGAGGAATTGAAAATGGGTTTATTTGGAAAAAACATGAGAGAAAAAGAAGAGGAATATATGAGACGGATCAATGTATCAGAATGCCTGAAGCAGGATTTTCGGATGCGGATAGATGATACATTTACGCTTATAGGCACCGGGACCGTTGTTGTGGGGCAAATTGCTTCTGGCATGTGCAGAGAGGGAGAGCCGGTCTTTATTGTTCAGCAGAGCGGAGTTCTGGAGTCTGTGATCACACAAATTGATATTCACACAAAAGCCCGAAGGCCGAATCATGCGGCATATGCACCAGAACATGTGGGAATCGCATTAAGAGGGATAAAGAAAGAACAGCTGAACATCGGCGATGTCCTGATCATCAGGAATGGGAATAAATACAGTGTATAAGACGAAGGAATATAAAGGTGGATTTGGAAATGAGCTTTGATGCAAGGTTTGTCATTATTGGGGTGATGGGAACAGCTTTGCTTGCGTGGGTTATCTTCTGCGCGATAAAGTTTATCCTGCAAGGCAGAGACTTGATCCTGAAATCTGGATTCACAGTGCATGTTAAATGTGAAAAATGCGGTACTGTATACGAGACGAGTTCAGATGAATTTGCAAAGCCGGGAATTTCAAAATCCCGGAGTGTGTCAAGGACAAAGATAACCGGCGCTGCATTCGTAAACCGTCCTCAGTATAGTTATTACGCAAAAAAGTTCGATTGCCCCTGCTGTGGGAAACGAAGATATGCGCAAGTACTGAATATAAATGAATTAAACGATATGGTGGCGGGTTCAACGATCAAGACGGGGATCCGCTGGCTGATCATTATGGCTGCTGGCGGCTTGATCATCCTTGCAGCTGCTGCAATTCCCCTGCATTTTGCCAACAGAGCTGTTGACAAACGGATCGAGGAACTCGAACAGCAGCGCTATGAAGATTTTAAAGAACGATACGGCTTATAAGGCTATATATGGAATGATAAGTAAAAGCCTGGATATATTTATGGGTTCGAAATGAAGGCCGGGCGCTTGGGAGGAAACATGGATAAAGTTAAGAAAATTATAAATTATATTTCATGAATCATTATTTTAGCTTTGGCGGCAGGATTATTGATAAGATGGGGCGATATTCCAGAGTCTGTTATCATACATATTGGTTTTGGACAGATTTCATATGGAAGCAAAAATATGCTGCTTGTTCTCTTGGCAGTTGAAATTCTGTTAAATATCGTCTTTACACTAGGCTATGACGTTTCCTTTATCAGAGAAATGAGAAAGACGAAACAATCGGCAGCTGCGGTCGGTCTTATGAGTGCTGTCCTGCAGATTATCGCAGTGACTGTAATAGGATTTTTCATTTTGGCAGCGATTATCTGAAGCCAGACTGTTCAATAGAAGCATTCGGGGAGCGTATTCATAAGACCCTCAAGAGGTATCCTTATCTGGTATCAGAGAAAGACGGCAGGCTTGCCGGGTATGCATATGCAGGTCCGTTTAAGGAGCGGAGAGCTTACGATTGGTCGGTGGAAACGACGATCTACATAGCAAAAGACGTAAGAGGACATGGACTTGGAAAAGAACTTTACACGGCATTGGAGCATGCCCTTGCGCTTCAGAATGTGATTAATCTCAATGCCTGCATCGCTTATCCTGACCCGGAAGATGAATATCTTACAAGATCTGATGATGAGATTTAGAAGAGGTGAAAACAGTGACGGACAATGAAAAAGTGTATATAATGAAATTTTCAAAGATATATCCGCTGTTACTTAATAAAGCTGTAAGGAAAAACCGTACAAAAGATGAAGTGGATGAAATTATCAGCTGGCTTACAGGGTACGACCGGGAAGAGCTTAAGCAGCTGGAATGTTCTGAAGTGAGTTATGGGGATTTTTTCCGAAATGCGCCTTCTCTTAATGAAAACAGAAAGCTGATTAAAGGAGTGATCTGTGGAGTCCGTATCGAAGATATTAAGGACCCTTTAATGCAGGAGATCCGCTATCTGGATAAATTGATCGATGAGCTGGCAAAAGGAAAGAGTATGGAGAAAATATTAAGGTCTGTAAAATGATGATAAAAAGAAGAGTTCCCGGATGGCAATTACTCCTTCGCCATCCGGGAACTTTTCTTTATTTCCTCTCGTTTAGTCAGACAAATACCACCCCCACATGTAGAGGATCGGAAGGATCAGATTAAGCACATAAGTGAACATAAATCCCATCGTGACCGTGGATATGGCGATATTTGCCAGAACGCCGATACAGTAGATAACACCAATGATCAGGACGGATTTTTTGGAACGGTACATAACGCCCATGATTCCGGCTGCGAGCTCGATGACGGTCAGGACTAATGAAAATACATAGTTGCCTGCTGCCGGCGGGGTAATGCCGTAGGCTTCGTAATAAGGCTCCAGCATGCCGGACATGGCAATGGTTGCAAGTGTGCCCAGAAGCCCGAGCGCGCTGAGCACGATGATGATAATGGATACAACGTTTAAAAGTTTACTTTTTCTTTTCATTATGATTCCTCCTCATAAATGATAATATTGGATCAGCCGCCTGCGGCTGAACTCTATAAGCAGCGGCGAGCTTACATGCGCCGCAGTGCTTCGATCGGACTAAGGCGCGCGGCTTTCCGCGCGGGATAGATGCCGAAGACGATCCCCACTCCGCAGGAGAAGAGAGTAGCGATGATCACTGCCGGGAGAGAAAGAGAAGCGTGGATCCCCCCGATCTCAAGCACACTGATCAGTGCCGTAAGACCTCCTCCGAGCAGAATCCCTATGACACCTCCCATTCCTGAGATAATAGCAGATTCACAGAGAAACTGGGCGATGATAGATCCGGTCCGGGCGCCCAGCGCTTTTCGGATACCGATCTCCCGGGTGCGCTCTGTTACGGAGACGAGCATGATGTTCATGACTCCGATCCCTCCTACAATAAGAGAGATAGCCGCCACAAGTGTCACAAAGGCGGTCACGCCATCCATGACAGCACCCAGCATATCTGACAGGTTCATCGGTTTCTGCTGCATGAAAGGATTGTCACCCAGATCCTGATGCCGGGAGTTTAAGAGCTTTACGGCAGAAGATGCCACACGGCCTGAAGATTCCGCGTCACGGGCGGTAATTGATACCGAAGAAAATCCTTCGATAGGGATTCCGAAAGAATCTGCCAGCGTGTAGGGGGCTTCAATGGAGATCGTTTCCCCCAGGCCCATTGCCTGATAGGTCTGTTCCACTTCAAGCATATCATCAGGTGTCTCCCGGATACCCACGATCATGACTTCTTCAATGCCGCTGTCAATGGCGAGTTCAAAGCTCATGCCAACGACATTCGTATTTCCGAACAGATATAGGGCAGTCAGCTCGTCGATGACACAGACCGGGCTCCCGTTGGCAAGGTCCGTGTCTGTGAAATAGGATCCCTTTACAAGAGGAGCTGTGTACTGGGCGTGCTCGTAATCCGAAGTGGTCATTGTCACATAGGCGTCATAAGTTCCTTTGCGCGTTGTGCATTTTCCCACGTACATGGAAGAGGCTGTCACGCTCTCAATGGAATCGCCCATAGCTGTCTCCAGATAAGCGATATCATCCCCCGTAATGATCTGGGTGTCAGTCACTTCCTCTGCGTTTGCCTGGACAGTTACTGTGTTTGTCTGTTCGTTTGCAGCGTCTACCACATCACTTTTCAGACCATTTCCAATAGAAACGATGGTTACCACGGAAGAAATGCCGATGATGATTCCCAGCATGGTCAGGAAGGAACGACCTTTGTTAGAGCGGATATTATCCAGCGCCATTTTGATATATTCAAGAAATTGTCCCATTTATATATCCTCCCGACAGGTTACTCTGCTGCCGCTTCTTTTGCGGCAGCCTTCATGCCCGGTGTGATGTCCGCGTTGAAATCATTAATGACCATGTCGCCTTCATCCAGTCCTTCCGTAATCTCTGTCTGTGTGGAAGAGGAGATGCCCAGAGTAACCGGTTTTTCTTTTACGATACCGTTTTCGATCACGTAGACAAAGTCTCCGTCTGTTGAAGCGTTGACCGCCTCTGTGGGGATGACGACTACATTTTTCGCCTCAGCAACTGTCATCTTAATTTTTGCGGAAGCGCCGATACAAATATTTTCATCGGGATTTTCGATGTGGATACGGGCGCCGATGACGGGAACTCCCTTTGCGTTGGGGACAGCGATCTTGTCAACTCCGTCAAGCGTTCCTTTGTATGTATGGCCTGCAAGTGTTACAGTAACCTCGCTGCCGGGTTTCATTTTATCATAATCATCAGGAGAAACCTCTATCTTCACACGGACGCTGTCTGTACCCGCGATAGTGAAGAGCGCGGCTCCCTGTGCTGCACTGTTTGTCTGAAGGATGTCAACCGAGGCAACGACCCCATTCATATCCGCCTTCATGCCTTCTTTTCCTTTTGCCAGAAGTTCTTCCGGGGTCAGGGCGGCAAGTTCTGCCAGATTGTCGCTGATATCCAGGTTATTAAGTTCGGCGGAAGTCATACCTGTCTCAGGAACTGCAGCACCGGCAGCCTGGTATGCTGCCTGCCATTCGGCATATTTTGCCTCATACTGAGCCAGGAGATCGGCATAACCCGCGTCATCTGCCGGGGGAACGCCGAGCGCGTCCAGGGAATCCTGAGCCTGGGCAAGGAGCGCTTCGGTGTCTGATTTCGACTTCAATGCAGCGTTATATTCCTCTGTATCCTTGATGATCTGCTCCTGGACCGGATCGGGATTTTCTGCTGCGAGCGCTTCATTGATCTCTACCTGCCGTCCGGTATAGCCTCTTTCATATGCTGAGATCACGGCATCCGCAGAAGCGATACTTTCGTTGTATGTTGTGATCTGCGACTGGAGCTCCTGGACTTTCGGAGCGTTTTGAGCAGCCTGCTGCGCCGCGGCCTGTTGATTTGCCTGATATTGTGCATATGCAGAATCGACCTGGGAAACAAGAGCGTTTACCTCATCTGCAAGTGCATTTGCCTGTGCAGCCGCCTGAGCGGACGCCGCGTTAGCCGCGTCAATGCTTTTGGCGTTCTGAGCCCTTGCGGCGATGGAGTTGTTGAGGCTGGACTGGAGTGTAAGCTGCGCCTGCTGGTTATCACGCTCCAGATTGGTTGTGTCAAACGTCACGAGCAAGTCCCCGGCCTTGACTGTCTGACCTACGACTGCCCTGCATTCTTTAATAGGAGCTGTGACAGGAGAGTAGTAGGTCTTTGTATTCTCGCTCTCGACCGTACCGGTGGAATTGTATACTTCCTTTACTGTACCTCTCTCAGCTTTTACCACATTGAGCGGAGTTCCCAGAGATTCTTCCGTCTTTCCTCCGGCGAAAAGAGAAAGAATCCATGCCAGGAGGACGACAGCGGCCAGAATTGGGAAGATAACCCATGCAGGAAGCTTTTTCTTATTTGTTATTACTGCGCCGGAGCTGCTTCCGGCAGCCTCCGTTTCCATTAAATCATGCGCTGCGGATGCGCCCTCTTTTATATGTGTATTTTTCTTATTCGAAAACATATCAGGAATCCTCCCTTTTCTTTTTCATATTTTCTAAATCAGTTAATCCTTCATTCAGATAATCAGCCTCCACGCGCCCGTCCATGATCCTTATTACCCGGTCTGCCTGCAGGGCGATGTCATCATCATGTGTGATCACGATCACTGTTCGGCCGCCCCGATGGAGTTCTTTTAAAATATTCATGATATCCGCAGTGGAGCGGCTGTCCAGATTTCCCGTCGGCTCATCAGCGAGAATGACAGGCGGCTGCGCTGCGATAGCCCTTGCTACGGCGACTCTCTGCTGCTGTCCGCCAGAGAGTTCACCGGGCTTGTGGCGGAGCCGCTTTCCCAGACCGACTCGGTCCAGTGCCTGGACGGCGATCCTCCTTCGCATCTGCCTGCCTATTCCGCGGTAGATGAGCGGGAGTTCCACGTTGCCGACTGCATCCAGGCTGGGAATCAGGTTAAAGCCCTGGAAGATAAAGCCGATCTTTTGATTGCGGATATCCGACAATTCATTATCCGACAGGCGGGAAACATCTTTCCCGTCCAGATAATAGTGCCCGCATGTGGGAGTGTCCAGACACCCAAGCATGTTCATGAGCGTGGACTTCCCGGAGCCGGAATGTCCGACAATAGCTGCAAATTCGCCCCGCCGGATCTCAAGTGAGATCCCGTCAAGAGCGCGTACTTCGTTTTCGCCGGGGTTATAGATCTTATGTATATCCTCGACTTTGATAAGTGGTTCCATAAGCTGTCTCCTATTGACAATTAGTAGAATTGTATTAATTAAATAATACATTAATACGAAAGAAATAAAAAGTCAAGATATTTGATTTTTCGGAGGAAAGTTTATTGACCAAAACAGAAGATAGCAGTAAGATATGCAATGCAGAAAAAGTTACCAGACTTAAGGAGATGGACAGAAATTGAAGTCAAATAAATATGAAATCGACATGTGTAACGGAACGATCATGGACAAGCTGATCTCATTTTCTCTGCCTTTGATGCTTTCGAGTATACTCCAGCTGATGTTTAATGCCGTGGATATTATTGTTGTCGGAAGGTTCAGCGGCAGCCAGGCATTGGCGGCAGTAGGTTCTACTACAGCTTTGATCAATATATTTACGAATCTGTTTATCGGGATCTCTCTGGGAGCGAATGTCCTTGCGGCAAGATATTTCGCTGCAGGGCGGGAGAAAGAAATGTCGGAAGCAGTACATACGGCTATAACGCTTGCCCTGCTCAGCGGGTTCATCATGGCTTTTGTCGGGGCAGGGGCATCCAGGTTTGCCCTTGGGCTGATGGATACTCCGGCAGATGTCATTGACCAGTCTGTTACCTATATGCGCATCTATTTTATGGGAATGCCGTTTTTCATGCTTTATAACTATGGTGCCGCTGTTTTGCGGGCGGTAGGCGATACAAAGCGGCCGCTGCTCTTTCTTATCATCGCCGGGCTGGCTAACGTGGTCCTGGATCTCACTCTGGTCATCGTCATTCCCCTTGGGGTGGCGGGCGTGGCGATCGGTACTGTTGCTTCTCAGATGATTTCCAGCATTCTTGTCTTACGCTGCCTTTATAAATCCGATGGAAGTTATCAGCTGAGGTTTTCAAAGCTCACCATGAAATGGACTTATCTGAAGCGGATCTTTCAGGTGGGGATCCCCGCGGGCATCCAGAGCACAGTGATCAATATCTCTAACGCATTGCTCCAGTCTTCTGTAAACTCGTTTGGCTCGACGGCAATGGCGGGATATACAGCTGCAAATAATATTCTGGGATTCTTGTACGTTGCCGTGAATGCGGTCACCCAGGCGTGCATGAGTTTTACAAGTCAGAATTACAGCGTGGGGAAACAGAAGCGTATGGACAGAGTACTCGCGGATTGTATGATCCTTTCTGCTGCTGTATCCATCGCTCTTGGAGTTGGAGCATATATATTCGGATCACAGGTACTCAGGATATATACAGCCGATACAGATGTGATCCGATGCGGTCTGGAGATTCTGTCAATCACCACTGTACCCTATTTCCTGTGCGGCATCATGGATCTGATCCCAGGTGCCCTGCGCGGAATGGGACATTCGGCGGTGCCTATGATTCTCTCGGTAATAGGAACAGTAGGGATAAGAGTTTTGTGGATTTATGGATTTTTCCCGCAGCACAGGTCGCTGCAGTTCCTTTTTATCTCTTATCCGGGATCGTGGATCGCGACGATTATCATGCAGGCAGTCTGCTTCTACTTTGTAAGGAGAAGCTGTATCAGGCAGTTAAAAAAGGAGGGGTTTTGTGCTCAGGATCACACAGTTAAAGCTCCCCGTGGGACATA
>ERZ791922.900-NODE-900-length-14263-cov-1.992117_pt1 | contig 14263 bp, 12 predicted proteins | sample MGYA00510134_ERZ791922 | MGnify/ENA primary metagenome ERZ791922 (study PRJEB30046, sample SAMN00792101) | human gut metagenome | study: EMG produced TPA metagenomics assembly of the A metagenome-wide association study of gut microbiota in type 2...
TGTAAGGCAGATGCTCTCCCAGCTGAGCTAAGCGCCCATATTGGTAGCGGCTGGTGGACTTGAACCACCGACCTTTCGGGTATGAACCGAACGCTCTAGCCAGCTAAGCTAAGCCGCCACGTGTTTTTGCCGTCATCAGGACTGCGAGGACTATTCTACCAACCCACGGCTAGCTTGTCAACACTTATTTTTTCTCTATTTTACCGACGCGTAACATAAACGACGTCTCATCCTTGAAATACTTGAATGGCGCCGGATAACAGGCCCATGGCCTGAAGGCATCTTATGTGTTATACTATACGTCGTGGGCAGAGCTCCACGATTTTTTATGTTACCTGAATATACTAACACATCCGGGAGGAATTTCAATATGACAGCACCAGATCCTGTAGCTTTTTCTATTGCAGGTCTCGACATCCGATGGTATGGGATCCTGATCTCAACGGGAGTCGTTCTCGCCATCATCATCAGTTACGTACGGGCGCCGAAGCATCAGATCGATCCTGAGAACGTGCTTGACGCTGCGATATGGCTTCTCCCGTTCGGGATAGTCGGTGCCAGAGCGTATTACGTCCTGTTCAGCTGGAATATGTACAAAAACAATCTCCCGGAGATCTTCAACATCAGAGCCGGTGGGCTCGCCATCCACGGCGGACTCATCTTCGGTATCCTGGGTGTATTCATCATGACCAGGATCAAGAAGGTGGATTTCCTTGCCCTCCTGGACCTGTTCGCACCGGCGGTGGCCCTTGCACAGTCCATAGGCAGATGGGGCAACTTTTTCAACAGCGAGGCTTACGGCACACCGACAAACCTTCCGTGGGCGATCGTGGTCTCTGGTCAGAAGGTACACCCGACTTTCCTCTATGAATCGATCTGGTGCCTGCTGCTGTTCATTTTCCTTCTGATCGTTGACAGACGCGGGTCCTTCAAGGGAGAGATCTTCTCACTTTACGGAATGCTCTATTCTTTTGAGAGGTTCTTCGTGGAGGCTCTTCGCACGGACAGCCTCTACATAGGTCCGTTCAGACAGGCTCAGGTCATCAGCGTGTGCATCTTCATCTTCTCGCTGATACTGTTCATAGTGTGCAGGTCCAGGGCCAGAAAAAGAGATCTCGACGGTGCGCAGGTCGTGGCTGCGGAGGCCGCTGGTGACCTTGAGGAGGATCTGGAAGACCTGGAAAAGGAGGTAAAGGATCTGTCGGTGAGTGCGGCCGAAGATACGCTTGCTACTGCGGCGGTGTCTGACATCCAGGCGGCTCTGGATACACAGGGGTCATCTTCAGGAAAGCCGGATGGGGCGCCTAAGGAGATCGAGAAAAAAGCTGCTCCCGACGAAATGCCGGGCGAGTACGCGGACACCACGCTGGAGAACGAATACTTTTCCCAGGCCGCAGAGACGGCCAGTGAGATAGACGAGGCCTTCGGAGAGACCGCTCCTGAGTTCGAGACCGAGGTAATGGAGGAGATCGAGGAAGAGGACGCCGAAAAAGGTGACAGCAGGGATCCCGCTGAAGCATCAGACGAAAAGAAGAGCGACGACGATTATAACGTCGATACAGACTTTTACGCCAACGACTCCATTCAGATGCCGAGCATTGGTGGCCGCGGGCGTTCCAGCAGGCTCCACAGGTTCAGCGAGGAGCAGGAAGACGACGAAGACGAAGAATAATTGCAAAGGAGATCTTGATAAATGAAACTGGGAATAATCGGCCTTCCAAACGTGGGAAAAAGCACACTGTTCAACGCCATAACGAAGGCTGGCGCCGAGTCGGCGAACTATCCTTTTTGCACCATTGAGCCAAACATCGGAGTGGTGAACGTGCCGGACAAGCGGCTCCAGGTGCTCCACGATATCTATAACTCGAAGAAGACGATATACACCACCATCGAATTCTGCGATATCGCCGGACTGGTGAAAGGCGCATCCAAGGGTGAGGGCCTGGGAAACAAGTTCCTGGGGCACATTCGTGAGACTTCTGCCATAATCCACGTGGTGCGCTGCTTCGAAGACGAGAACATCGTCCACGTGAACGGCCACATCGACCCGATCGATGACATCGAGACCATCAACATGGAGCTGATCTTTGCAGACCTGGAGGTCATCGAAAGGGCGATCGGAAAGGTCACCAAGAGCATGAAGGCCGACAAAAAGCAGGGCGTTAACCTGAAGACTCTCGAGTCCGCGAAGGCCTGGCTGGAAGACGGCAAGCCTCTGCGCACGCTGGACCTTGACGAGGAGCAGCAGGAGTTCATGAAAGGGTACGATTTCCTGACATCGAAGCCAATCATCTATGCTGCGAACATCTCCGAGGACGATATCCAGAGCGACGACAACAAGTACGTCAATGCTGTAAAGGAATATGCGAAGGCCGAAGGAGCGGAGTGTGTGCAGATCTGTGCCGAGATCGAAGCCGAGATGGCCGAGCTGGACGACGAGGACCGCCAGTCTTTCCTGGAGGACATGGGCATAGAAGAATCAGGCCTGGATAAGCTGATCAAGGCTTCTTATAGATTGCTCGATCTGATCTCCTTTATCACCGCTGGTGAGCCTGAGGTCAGAGCGTGGACTATCAAGGAAGGAACGAAGGCCCCTCAGGCCGCTGGTAAGATACACACGGACTTTGAAAGGGGATTCATCAGGGCCGAGACCATCTCCTACGATGACCTGATCTCCGTGGACGGGTCGCTGGCGAAGGCCAGAGAAAAGGGCCTGATCCGCTCAGAGGGAAAGGACTACACAGTGAAGGATGGTGATGTCATTCACTTCCTCTTCAATGTGTAACGCGTTCGGGATATTGCCCAGAGCTTAGTGATATCAATATATCCGTTGAAAGTATTGAGCTTTAATGGGCTTTGCAAAATCGGAGCATTTCGAATATTTACGGCGATTTACGGCGCTTTTCTGAAAAGATTGCACCATGATCGCACCATGATTTCACCACAACTGATTGTTATTTCAAAAAGAATTTCACAGAAAGAGGACTCACAATCGTGAGCCCTTTTTTATTCTGTGTATCGTGTTTTTATATTTAATGAGATAACAAAATGCATTCAGATCCAGATGGTTTCAATCGACTGGCCATCCGGGCTGCCTATTTGATTTTCTATCGAAAACATGGAAAATGGAGGCAATAAGGCAAGGGACAGATGATCCTTGCTGTGCAGAATGTCAGTAGAAAGGAACGGCCATGGCTTTCGATCATTCTGATCATGTGACTTATCAATTCTTTCCCAGACACTGGGACGAGGATGACATCCGCCTTCGTTGCCAGGAGCTGGCGGAGGTACTGACGGCCGGGGAAAATGTTTCCGGTTTTATTGCAGAGGGTATCCCGGAGAATGACAGGGACGGGCTGAGAAATTATTTCAGCAGGCTATCCGGCCGGGACGTTTCGATCGTGTTCTTAAAGTTCCACGTCCTGAGCCGCGTCGGGGACACGGACGAATACAACGACCTGAGAGGCGTTCTGGAGCTGCGTTTCCGGGTCGAGGACGAGGAAAAGGAAAAGGTCACGGAGCACACGGTGATCCTCCAGTCGTCGAGGTGTGGGGACTCCTCCGGAATGAAGTGGAAGTTCTGCCGCATCCTGTGGAACGACAACGGAGTTGATGTGAGCCCTGTCGTGATACATCAGCTGGATGCACCATCTCCGGGAGAAGAGATCTGTGTCGTGACCACGGACGCAGGGGAGATACGTATGAGGCTTTTCCCGGAAAAGGCACCTCTCGCCGTGGTGAACTGGAAGGTGCTGGCCGCAGAGGGCTTCTACGACGGTATGCCTTTTTCCAGGGTGATACGAGGCTTCGTGATACAGGGCGGCGCCCTTGACGGCTCCGGCGACGAAGACATATCGAGCTTCGGCGGATACTTCCGGGACGAGGTGGAAAAGGGGCTTTATTGCTTCAACGGCGCTGTGGCGCTCGGGAACACCGGGCCGCACACCAACGGGAACCAGTTCTTCATCGTTGAGTGCCCGGAAGCGGATGAGGGCGTATTCCCCAAGGCGTCCCTGCCGGTGAACGTGGAAGAAACGTACCGGGAGGCGGGCGGACTGCCGGAGCTGGACGGGAGGTACACGGTATTCGGGCAGGTCTTCCAGGGAATGGACGTGGTGGAAAGGATCGCGTCGCAGCCGGTGGACGGCGATGACTATCCCCTTGGCGACCCCGTAAAAATACGCGGGATAGAATTTGAAATTTTTTGACTTTACCCCTTTCTAAATCCTACGAAAATGGTACAATATTATTAACATACATCGGTGTCAATCAATAGGATCGACATAATCGACAGAAAGGAAGTGGATCATGGAATTCAAGGATACAGTTCTGCTGGAGAAAAAGCAGATCGCTCACGACTCGTACAGCTTCAAGATGACGGTCCCGGAAGGGTACACATGGAAAGCCGGCCAGCACGTGCTCTGGAGGATCCCCGGTTACCAGGTGGACGAGGGAGACAAGGATACCCGCGTGTTTACCATAGCTTCGGCTCCCGAAGATGGATTCCTGATGTTCGCCACCAAGATAGGCGAGCTTCACACAAGCTTCAAGGAGATCCTGCTTAACAAGATCGAGCCGGGTGATGCCATACAGGTGGCGGCGCCTCTCGGAACCTTCGGATTCAGCCCGGAAAAGGACAAGTCTCTCATCATCGTTGGAGGCATCGGCATCACGCCTATAAGGTCCATCATGCGCCACGAGCTCGATGCCCACAGGGACGGACACAAGATCCACATGCTGTTCTCGGAGGCGGGCGGCGATCATCCGTTTGGCGATTTCTTCCGCGAGGCCGACAAGCAGCTGGCAGACTACTCGGTGGAGTTCGTCACAGAGGTCGATGTTTTCACCGGAAAAGTGGCCGAGTACGCGAAGGCGAACGGGAACGAGGCAGAGTACCTGATCGCAGGTTCGCCGGGTATGAATGCCGCGTTTACGAAGCAGCTCCAGGAGCTCGGGATCGAGGATGCAAACATAGTGAAGGATGAGTTCTTCGGATACTGATGTGCATCGCTTGCATAGCAGTGGGGATCATAGGTCTGCGTGTCATCGGCGGCTAGAAATTGTCGACAAAAACAACAAATCAAAAAATTTTTATTAAATCGGTCAAGCGTTTATTTTTTAACGCCAAACGTCGGTGATCTCAGGCGTTTTCCTTATTTATAATCTCCATTGAAAGGCACGGAACTCAGGATCCATGCAGTGGAGCAGGAGGAAAAAACATGAATTCACCGTCGGAGATCGGAAAGCTTTACGTTAAGGTGGGAAAAGGTAAGATGGAACTTCCCGTGTCGAAGATGTTCGTTCTGGGAATTTTCGCAGGCGCGTACATAGCCTTCGGCGCCGTCTGCAGCCAGGCCATCGCCGTGAGCATACCGCTGCAGTCCGTCGCCAAGGCGGCGGGGGCGTTCGTTTTTCCCATAGGACTCATGATGGTCCTCGTTGCCGGAAGCGAGCTCTTTACGGGCAACTGCCTTCTGGTGATACCTGTCCTCGAGGGCGAGGGGACGATGTCAGGAATGTTGAAGAACTGGCTGTTCGTGTACATCGGCAACCTGGCGGGAGGCGTGCTGGTCGCTGCCGCGTGTACTTACGGCCACGTGTACAGCCTCTTCGATCAGCAGCTCGCCGCATCTGTGGTGACTACGGCTGCAGGAAAAGTGAGCCTCTCCTTCGGGGATGCTCTCATCAGGGGGATACTGTGCAACGTGCTTGTGTGCGTGGCGGTGTGGATCTCGTTTGCAGCTAAAGAGCTGGCGGGGAAGATACTGGGACTCATGCTTCCGGTAGCCGCCTTCGTGCTTTGCGGATTCGAGCACAGCGTGGCAAACATGTATTTCATATCCTCTGGGATCATGACGTCGTCTGTGTACGGAATAGAAGCGGACGGACTGACCTGGGGCAGCATGTTCGTAAACAACCTTATCCCGGTAACCCTGGGCAACATCATAGGCGGCTCTCTGATAGTCGGACTCGGCTACTGGTTCTGTTACATCAGGCCGTGTTCTCATTTCCGTGAAGCTGTTCCAGGCAATGAGGCTAAGCGTCGCGGGCATCATGGTACGGGAGAGCTTTCCGGAATGCAATAGAACCCGTAACGGTATCAATAGAGGTCAAAGAAAAAAGGTCCCGGCAGCAGATGCTGTTCCGGGATCTTTTTGAATAAGTGACATTATCACCTTTGCGCTTTGTGCGTGTTCCTGCCGTGACTGCCGCGGATCTTCAGGCGTCTGTCGTCGATCTCTCCGGCCTGTTTCAGTTTGTAGGAACGATAAGGGGATATCAGGGCGCCGATGCCCTTGTTGTACAGGATGAATCCGTACACTGAATAAAAGGCATGGGCATTCATCGACTTGAAGGTCCAGCCTCTCTCTTTTCCGCCGCAGGAAACAGGAGTACCGTCTTTCACCGCCTTTATCAGATCATTGTTCGACCTGATATCAGCGTCGATGTCTGTGTACCCCATCCCCACGTACTTGTGGTCGTGTGAATCCGAACCACCGAACATAGGTTTAACGTATTCGTAAGCCATGGAATTTGAGAGCCTGTTGGCCTCTACAGCCTCGCAGGCGTTGAATGCCTCGATGAAATCAAACTCGTTGATCAGGTTCCGGTTCTTTTTCATGGCATGAAAAAGCATGGCACTTGAGCTCCGCGTCCCGAAAGGGTGCGCGGGCCCCAGTATACCGCCGTACTCGTGTACCAGATCCACCAGAGACCTTACGGACATGCCCCGCAGGGTCAGAGCCTTGAGCTCGATCCCGTCAGGCATGATCACTATAAAGTGTCCGGCATCCCGGGTGTCGTATTCGATCCCCTTGAGCACCACAAATTCCGTCTCTCTGCTGAGAGGTGTTTTCTTCCAAACATTATATCCATCATAGGAGTCGTGGTCTGTGACCAGCATCCCGTCGTAGCCCTTGTCCTTAAGGATCTTCACATACTCTGTGATAGCTACCTTAGCGTCAATAGATCCATATTTCGTATGACAATGCATATCAAATCTCAAAGCTGCCGTCTCCTTTGCTGTCGTTCGTTTCTGCATGCGGTTTATCGTTTCAAACCAACTCTATTTATTGCTTCACGGGAATATTCTGTTTTGTATCAGTCCATGCTGTAGATAGACGCCAGATCCTTTTCAGGGTCTTCTGCCATCAGGGCCAGAACTCGCTCATACTCCTGGAATATCGCATCCTTGATCACCTCTCTGGTGCTGGATGACAGTGGGTGAGCGATGTCTCTGAACTCTCCTTTGCCAAGCTTCTTGCTCGGCATGGCTACAAAAAGACCATTTGAACCGTCGATCAATTTAATGTCATGTACTGCAAACTCTCCGTCGATGGTGATCGAAACGATGGCTTTCATTTTGTCATCGTCGCAGATCTTACGGACTCTGACATCTGTGATTTCCATTTTGTCAACCGCCTTTCACGAACATTATAATACTTCAATGCATTCTTTTTATGCGTTCCACATTGTATTCATAATACTTTTAGAATTAGGAATGCAATTGTGTTGATTGAACGATTTTATTAACTTAAGAATAGTACGATTTCAATTACAAATCAACACGAATAAAATAATAACTCTTTTCGCGTTTCATGAAAAAAAGTGCACTGCCTGTAAAGCCGGACTTATGCTTTACAGGCAGCGCACTTTTAAGTAACTCATGTTATGCAGTTGCTGACAGGGACCGGCTACTGCGGATCTTCCTCGTCATACCAGTTTTTCAGAGGGTTCGGACTTGCCTTGATCACCCGCTCTTCCTCATCTATGTCTTCAAGGTAGATTATCGGGAAATAGCTGCTTATCTTTTTCTTCTCAGGTTCCCGCGAAGCCATTGCTACTCCGGCGCCTTTTACATCGATATTGAACTCGGAGAGTATTTCGGTGAGACCTTTCAGACTGCCGCCACCTCTCATGAAGTCGTCTATTATTATGGCCGATGAACCGTTTTTCACAGCCCTCTTGGATATGGACATCTTCTGGATCCTCTCGTAGGAGCCGGAAAAATAGTTGATGCTCACCGTGGAGCCCTCGCTGTATTTTGGCTCTCTGCGGACTACCACCATGGGGATGTTCAGCATGAGAGATGTCATCTCGGCGAGCGGTATCCCCTTGGTCTCCACCGTGGCTATGTAATCGGCCTGCACATCCCTGAAGTGATGTGCGAATATCAAGGCCATGTCCCTTACGGTGTGACTGTCGAACATGATGTCTGAAGTGTACAGAAAACCTCCTCCCAGGATCCTTGTGGGATCGGAAAGCTTGCTGCAGAGGTCGTTCTGAAGGGCCTCTGCGTCTTCCAGTGATATTCCCGGACGGAGCTTGATGCCTCCGCCGACTCCTGGGATAGTCTCTATGTGTCCGCGCCCCATCTCCCTGGCTATCTCGTCTGCAACGCGGATATCCTCGCTGAGGCTGGACTTGGCAATGTCGAATTTGCTGCAGAAGTACTTGGATGGATATATTTTATTCGGGTTCATGGAAAGCTCGGTGAGGAGAGCAGCAACTCTTTTGTTCTTCTTCATGTTTTATCCTCCATTTTTTCCATTATATTATAGTAAAAGGCATGAAAGTCAATCGGCCCGTGCAAAATCCACTCTTCTTGTCAAGGTTTGTGAAATGGAATATAATGAGCCAGTATGATTTCAAATTGGAGGTGCAGATATTGATTGATATCTCGAAATATAAGAATATCCACTGCATCGGTATCGGCGGTATAGGGCTTTCCGCTGTTGCCGAGATTTTGAATAATGTCGGATGTACTGTTACCGGTTCCGACATGAAGCGGTCAGAGGTCACTGAGCACCTGGAAAGCCTGGGCATCAGGATCTCTTACGAACATAAGGCTGAGAACGTTGAAGGCGCCGATATCATCGTGTATTCAGTAGCGGTGGCCGACGACAATCCGGAGATCGTGAGGGCCAAGGAGCTGGGGATCCCTGAGGTCACCAGAGCCCAGATGCTTGGGGCGATAATGGAGAAGTACAGGCACAGCGTTGCGATCTGCGGCACTCACGGCAAGACCACCACGACTTCCATGATCTCCCTTATCCTCAGGAATGCAAAGTATGAGCCTACCATCCTGGTGGGAGGTAACGTTCCGGAGATAAAAGGGAACGTGGAGATAGGAAAGCACGAGTACTTCGTTACCGAGGCATGTGAATACATGGACAGCTTCCTCAATCTCAGACCGTCGCTTGGCGTACTGCTGAACATCGACTCAGATCACCTTGACTACTTCAAGGATATTGACCACATAAAGGCATCATTCAGACAGTTCGTGACTCAGATCCCTGAGGATGGCATGGTTGTCGCCTACGGAGAGAATCCTTTTGTAAAGGAAGTCCTCAAAGGCGTGAAGAACAAGATAACCTATGGATACTCAGAGGGAAATGACTACTATGCGGAGAACATCTCCTTTGATACCTTCGGGTTCCCTCAGTATGATATCTGCAGCAAGGGAAAGACGCTCTGCCACATCCACCTTGGAGTACCGGGAGAGCATAACGTACTGAATTCCATGGCCGCTTACGCCGCATGTCACTATCTCGGCGTTTCAGATGAAGTCATCTGCGAGACCCTCGTAAGTTTCCACGGGCCTCACAGAAGATTCGATTTTGTGGGTGTCACCGGCGACGGGGTGCAGATGATCGACGATTATGCTCACCATCCGACTGAGATAATGGCCACATTGAAGGCTGCGAGGAACGTAAAGCACGACAAGCTCTGGTGCGTTTTCCAGCCTCATACCTACACCAGGACAAAGGCGCTGTTCGATGAGTTTGTGGACGCGTTTAAGGATGTGGATACGCTGATCGTGACGGATATCTACGCTGCAAGAGAGAAGGACGTGTACGGTGTGTCTTCATACAAGCTGGTACAGGCCATGAAGGAGAAACATCCAGAGCGCGATGTCCACTACATCCAGGATTTTGAGGATATCGCAAAGTATCTCGAGAGACATGCGAAAAAGGATGATATAGTGATAACCATGGGTGCCGGCGACGTGTACAAGGTCGGCAGGATGATGCTCGGAAAGCAGTCCTGATAGCCGCAGAAGCAGCGCCCGACGAAAAAGCTTTTTCCCGGAAAGAACGGAGAAAGACTGGATGAAGACCGGAAAAACCGGAATTGGAGAGAAAATGGACATCGAGGAATACAGAAACAGAGAGAAGGCCAGGCTGGAGAGCAACAGAAAGAGGCTTGAAGACGACGGAGTGGAATTCGTGGACATCTATTCCGCATATATCGATGACACGGTGGTGATCGAGGCCGGAGCCCTGATCGGGCCGAATGTTACTCTGCAGGGGGACACCGTCATCCGCAGTGGTGCGCACATCGGGCAGTCTTCCGTGATCAGGAATTCTGAGATCGGTAAGGGTACTGATGTGGAGGCTTCTTATATATACGACAGCAAGGTGGGAGAGAACACACATGTAGGACCTTTCGCCTATATCAGACCGGGCAGCACCATAGGCGACGGCTGCAAGGTGGGAGACTTTGTGGAGGTCAAGAACTCCACGATGGGAGACGGAAGCAAGTCATCCCATCTCACGTATATCGGAGACGCCGACGTCGGGAGCAACGTCAACCTCGGATGCGGCGTGGTGTTCGTGAACTACGACGGATCCAGGAAGTACAGGAGCACGGTGGGAGACGATTCCTTCGTGGGGTGCAACTCAAACCTCATCGCACCTGTTCACCTTGGAAAAGGAGTGTACGTCGCCGCGGGCACTACGGTCACAGAGGATGTAGATGATGATTCGCTGTGTATCGGCCGTTCCAGACAGACCGTAAAAGAGGGATGGGTAAAGAAGAGAAAGATCCTCAAGAAGGATCTTAAAAAGGATTAAGATTTTGGTAGAACACCGGAGACGGGTTGTACATAGATCGTTTGAAATGAACTCAGGAGAAAAACAGGGGGAGTCATTTATATGGATAAGGACGTATTTGCAAACATGAAGCTTTTTGCCGGGAACGCCCATCCGGAGCTGGCAAAGGAGATCGCGGACATCATGGGAGTGGAGCTGGGCAAGGCGACAGTCAGCAAGTTCAGCGACGGCGAGATCTCGGTGAGCATCTGGGAATCAGTCAGAGGAAGAGACTGTTTCATCATTCAGCCAACCGGAGAGCCGGTAAATGACAATCTCATGGAGCTCCTCATCATGGCCGACGCCATGAAGCGTGCTTCTGCGGGAAGCGTTAACGCCGTCATTCCGTATTACGGATATGCCCGTCAGGACAGGAAGGCAAAGGCGAGAGATCCGATCACGTCCAAGCTTGTGGCAAACATGCTCACGGCAGCGGGAGTTCAGAGGGTCATCACCATGGATCTCCACGCGAATCAGATCCAGGGATACTTCGATATACCGGTGGACCATCTCCTGGGAATGCCTATCCTCAGCGATTACTTCAAGGAAAAGAACCTTGAGGACGTGGTAGTGGTCTCCCCGGATCACGGAAGCGTAACAAGAGCAAGAAATATGGCAAACAGGCTGAACTGTCCTATCGCCATCGTGGACAAGAGGAGGCCTGAGCCTAACAAGAGCGAGATCATGAACATCATCGGGGATATAGACGGAAAGAACTGTATCATCCTGGACGACATGATCGATACTGCGGGCACCATCACAAATGCCGCCAACGCCATCAAGGAGATGGGCGCAAAGGAGGTCTACGCATGTGCCACCCACGCGGTCCTCTCAGGACCGGCGATCGAAAGGATCCGGGACAGCGCCATCAAGGAGATGGTACTCCTGAACACCCTTCCTATTCCTGAGGAGAAGAAACTGGACAAGATGAAGTTCCTGTCAGTGGCTCCTATCTTCGCAGAGGTGCTCACGAGGGTATACACTCACGGCTCCATCAGCGACCTCTTCGACAAATAGTCACGGGGATACGGCAACAAAACACCAGAAGAAAACATTGGAGGCAGCGGGTCAGAAAATGGTCCGTTGCCTTTTGCAGGTTATGAGGTAAGCATATATGTATATCATCGCGGGATTGGGAAATCCCGGCATCAAATATGAAAAAACGCGGCACAACATGGGGTTCCGTGTCATCGATGTCCTGGCGGACAGGCTTGGGATCGACGTGAGCAAAAACGAATTCAAGGCCCTTACGGGAAAGGGCATGGCTGGAGGCGAGAAAGTCCTTCTGGTCAAGCCCCAGACATTCATGAACCTCAGCGGCCAGTCCCTGCAGCAGGTCATGCATTTTTACAAGGAGGACCACGATCATCTGATGGTGGTCTACGACGACCTGGATATTCCCCTTGGAAGCATAAGGCTCAGAAAATCCGGAGGTCCGGGGACACATAACGGCATGAGATCGGTCGTTCAGGAGCTGGGCTACAGGGATTTCCCGAGGCTTCGTATCGGGATCGGCAGCCCTGACAAGGACATGGTGGATTTCGTCATAGGAAAAGTCCCAAAGGAAGAGCAGGAACTGCTGCAGGAGGCCGCAAAGCTGGGGGCGGCTGCAGTGGAGGACTATATCACCCTTGGTATAGATCTGGCCATGAACCGCAATAACACCAGAAAAGAAAAGGCTTCGGCGAAATAATATGAGGATCGAATTCAGCGGCACTACCGGAAGCAGGATCGCCTATTATGGATCAAGGCTGGCGGAGGAATACTCCAAGGCCGTGATCATAGTGTCTACAGAAAAAGTTGCGCAGATAGTAGCAGGGGATCTGGCGTATTTTCTGAAGGATGGCAGAAAGATCTGCGTCATGCCGGAAGAGGATGACATAAGGATAATATACGAAGTCAGGGACATGGATACCCTGACCAGGAGAATGAAGGCACTGGACGCACTGACGGGACCGGAGCCCGCTGTTGTAGTGGCGCCGGTGTCGGCGGCCATGCGAAAGCTGGAACAGAAGGATCGCTTTCTCGCGTCTGTACAGCTGCTTGAGACTGGGCAGATAACGGAGCCTGAGATACTGAAGGAGAATCTGGTGCTGGCAGGATATACGCCCGCCCCGGTCACCGAGAATCCGGGAGAGTTCAGCATCAGGGGAGGACTCATCGATGTGTTTCCGCCGGGAGACCAGTATCCGGTGAGAATAGAGTTCTTCGACGACGAGATCGACTCGCTGAGGACCTTCGACCCTGAAACGCAGAGATCGTTGGAGAACCTGAACTCCGTCCGCATCTGTCCTGCCGCGGAGATCGTTCCGTCAGAGGAGGAAAGGCTCGAGGCATGGGCAGCCATCAGGGACGAATACGACAGGCGGATCCTGGAGTGCCGGGATCAGCATGGGGAGGAAGACGTCGAGGACGGCAGGATAGAGCGGCTTGAGGACATTAAGGGAAGGATCCAGGAGATCTTCGAGTCTGGAACGAGTCCTAGAGTTTTCGGCGACTACATGGATTATTTCCATGAGGGCGATAACTATCTCTGGGATTATCTGGATGACGGAATACTCATGGTGGCCGACCCGGAGCGCGTGGCGCAGACGATACCTGAATACCAGGATAAAGACGCGTTCCGCAGGATCCGGGACAAAGAAAATCTTGCGGTTTTTTCCCCTTTTCCAATGGATCAGGGAAAAAGCGGGTCCATGGACGAGGTCGTTGCGCCCCAGGGGAGGCAGGCGGCTTCCTACAATGGGCAGCTGGGGCTCTTCGTCAGCGATGTGAGGCACTGGCTCGACCATGGTTACCAGATAAGGATCGTGACTGAAAACAGCGACCGGTCACAGAGAATACGAGAGTATCTCAACGATTCCGGGATCTACGGAAAGATACAGTACGACGTGGGAGACCTCAGCTCAGGCATGATCATTCAGGACGAGAAGCTGAGCATAATAACAGAGACGGATATTTTCCCGGACGTCAGAAAGCACAGAAAGAGAAAAAAGAAGAAAAACAGGAATCCCATAGACTTTTCCGACCTCCACAAGGGTGACTACGTTGTTCACGAGTCCCATGGCATCGGACGATTTGAGGGCATCGTCACTCTGGACAAAGGAGGAGATGCCAGCGACTACCTCAAAATACATTACGCGGGGAGCGACGTCCTGTACATCCCTACGGAGCAGATGGACATAGTCCAGAAGTACATCGGAAACGAGGGCGAGGCACCGAAGCTTTCCAGGCTGTCCGGGGGAGACTGGAGAAATGCCCGGCAGAAGGCCAGGAGAGCGATCGAGGCCATTGCCGAAGACCTGGTGAAGCTCTACGCCCAGAGACAGGAGGCGGGAGGGTACCCGTTCTCCAAGGACACGGTGTGGCAGGCGGAGTTCGAGGACGAA
>ERZ791922.912-NODE-912-length-14098-cov-3.559638_pt1 | contig 14098 bp, 10 predicted proteins | sample MGYA00510134_ERZ791922 | MGnify/ENA primary metagenome ERZ791922 (study PRJEB30046, sample SAMN00792101) | human gut metagenome | study: EMG produced TPA metagenomics assembly of the A metagenome-wide association study of gut microbiota in type 2...
ACTGTTTTAAGAAATTTAAAACACGAGGTATGGTTTTATTCATGGTAATGGGTTTTGCAGTTTTCATGATTGCGAATAATTTGAGAAGCTTATTTTCATCCGTATTACCAATAAATAACATAATGAACTCATCGTTTGTTTTCTATATGATTTTGATGGCTGTCATCATTGGAGCATTCGACTTATTAGGGCGTTATTTTATCATTAATTATGTTAAAAAATCAGGGCTTGGTTTATATAAAGGTCTTTCGCTTGGTGTTGGATTTGCCGTAGGTCAGGTTATGCTTCAAGCAAGCTATTATTATCAACTATTTACTCATGCAAGGATGATAAATAATGGGACTTTCTATGATACGATGATTGGTCAGGGGGGCATTACAGCGGAAGCAATCAACAAGTACCAAGAGGCGTTTCTTACACTGCATCAAGCGACCTATTACGTTCAGGCGATTGAACAGGCAGCCTTGGTATTCTTAAATATCGCGTTAGTTTTAATACTGGTTAAGTATGTAATGGATCATAAAGTTGCAATTGGTGCAGCTGTTGTGGGTGGTATTCGTATCGGATATGAATTTCTTCGCTTATTTACTTATTATCTTGGCTCCGATTACATGAACCATGCGGTCAGTGAAAGTGTTGCGTTAATTTTGAATGTAGTCGTTAACATTTTGGTATTAGTAGGAGGTATCCTTTGCATTTTAAAACTAATGAAATTGATCCCGATAGAAAAGAACTTAGCTATGAGTGAAAAGAGTCTGCCAAAGAAAAAGATTCAAAATGAAGTGAATGAGAAAAAGGCTTGGCAAGAAGTGAAGCAGTTAAATTCATTAACGGATGATAGCAAAGAGGAAAGTAAATAAATTAATATATCAAGGGAATCAGGAATGCTATTATACTAGCATTTCCTTCCACCGGTTACTAAAAAGTTAAAGAATTAAGGCATAAGGACGATATCTAAACCAATACGTTGAGACATCGTCCTTTTATTTATTCATGACAAGGAAAAGTTCGCGAAGCGTGCTTTTTCTTGTTTGATGAAATAGAATAAGCCTTAATTATTCCATTATTTAGGAAAAAATATTACAATTAACATCATTCACACCCTTAGTTAAATTAATTGTCACGGTTTTATTTCTATAATTTAGTGTAATGCCACGATCCTCCTTTGAGGTAAGAACAAGGGATTTTAATTCACCTTCTGTATAAGTTAAGCTAGCTGTTAGACCGTAGGTTGCTTTATATCCTAGGAAGGTCACATCCTTTATCTCCTCAGGAAAAGCAGGAAGTAAGAATAAGGTGTTATTTCTATATTGGAATATCATCTCGCAAATCCCTGAAACACTACCAAAGTTACCATCAATCTGAAATGGTGGATGATTATCAAAAAGATTCGGCAGAGTACTTCCGGTTAGAAGTGCTTTAACATTTTGAAAAGCTAATTCCCCCTCTCCCAACCTTGCCCAGAAATTGATAATCCAAGCACGGCTCCAGCCAGTATGACCACCGCCGTGTGCTAGCCTTCTCTCCAGAGTCTTTTTCGCGGCTTCGGATAGCTTCGGAGTTTGTTCTGGTGTAATCTGAGTACCAGGGAATAATCCAAATAAATGGGAAATATGACGATGGCCTAATTCTAATTCCTCGTATTCTTCATTCCATTCCATAATCGTACCGTTACTATGAATTCTTGTCTCAGGCAATCGACTAAGACAGTCTTCTACCGACTTCGTAAGCTCCTCATTCAGAGTGACGGAGAATTCTTTATTTTCTAACGTGTTTTTTGCATCTAACAAAGTATGATAGGCATCCATATAGTGATGGAATAACTCCCTCATAATTTGATGATCCATCGTACAACCAGCGCAAAGGTAACCAATTTGTCCATTTGGATGGCGATACTTATTTTCTGGGCTGGCAGTCGGTGAAAGGATCAGATTACCATTCTTATCTTCAATTACAAATTCAGTTAGGAATAGGCAGGCATCTTGGAGAATCGGAAACATCTTGATTAAAAAGTTGATGTCCTTCGTATATTCATAATGTTCCCAGATATGAAGGCAAAGCCAGGCACCTCCTAGGACCCAGTAGGTTCCAGGAAGCCAGTAATCCTGTGGTGCACAATCACCCCATAAATCTGTGTTATGATGAGCAACAAATCCATGACAGCCATACATCTTTTCTGCTGTGGCTTTCCCCTTGTGGTGCATACGTCTAAGTAAATCGAAGAGTGGTAGATGAAGCTCTGGAAAATTCAACTTTTCTGCAAACCAATAATTCATCTCCGTATTAATATTAATAGTAAATTTACTACCCCAGGGTGGTGTCATACTATTATTCCAGATTCCTTGAAGATTTGCTGGAAGAGTACCAGGTCTGCTACAGCTAATCAGTAGATATCTTCCAAAATGAAAATAATCTTCTAATAGTTTAAGATCATTATGTCCCCTTTTCATTCTTCTAAGGCGTTTCGCAGTATCCAAAACAGAAACCTCTGCTACTTCCTCCGCTTGCGGAGTTAATATAAGATCATTACGATTAAAAAAGCTTTGGTAATCTTTTTTATGAGAACGTTTTAACTCCTCAAAATGTAATGATTTTACATCCATGAGATGAGTTCTTACATCGCTGATATAGTTTTCGCTACGAAACGCCGTTCTGATATCAAAAAACAGGGTTACTGTAGTAGCTTCCGATACTACCAGATTGGCTCCAATCGTTTGAATCCTGCCATCACAAGAGGCTGCAGTAAGACGATTGCAAAAAGGAATTGCGCCACGATAAACTAAAGCGATTGAGTCCCCATCCTCACAATATAAACGATCCATAAAATGAGGTCTTGACAAAAGAAAACTTAAATCTAGCTTTCTAGGCCCCTTACTGGTGAATCGCATGACTAAAACATCGGCTGGTGTACTAATGAAATGTTCCCGAATAAAATTGGTCCCCTCAAAGTCATAGGAAACTGTTACCGTTGCATCGGAAAGATTTAGCTGTCTTTTATAGTTTGTTACTTCGGTATGCCCGGTTGTTATATGGATATCTCCTGCAGTTTGATAGCATCGCATATTATCTGGAGTTCCGCTAAGCGCTTGTAAGGTGGAATTCTGTGCTTCCTCTAAATTACCATCTGCAATCAGTTGTTGAATGATAGGCAGATTCTTTTTTGCATCTGGGTTATTTCGGTCCATTGCAAAACCAGACCAAATACTATCTTCATTCACTTGGATAATTTCATGATTGGGTTTTCCATAAATCATTGCACCAAGTCTGCCATTGCCAACAGGCAAGGCATCATTCCAGTCTTCTGCTGGATCCTGATACCATAGGATATGTCTTTGCATACGAGTGTTTACCAAATAATCTTCTTTGGTTGACTCCTTCCCTAAATAATTTTTAAATAGATTATCGTATTATGTACGTAATACATTACTTGTTGCTCTATATTCCCTTACGATTTGTTATCTATAGGTTATACCAAAAAGAGATAGAAATCAACAGCAATTGGAAATTAACAAAAACTCTTAGAATTATAGACTTGAAAGCAAAAATTCTGTATTATTTTGCAGGTTTTCATGTTACACTGAGGTAGTAACTTATATGAATGACAGCAGAGCAAATACGTTGCTAAGGAGTAGAAGAATGACATTACGCGAGGCAATATTAAACAAAGATTTAGAGGTAGTGAAGGAACTATTAGTAAAGGATCCTAATTCGATTGAGGATAGGACCGGGGGGATATGGCTACCGTTTTTAGCAGCTTCTCTAGGAGATTTAGGAATTGTACGATATATTGTAGAATATTCTAGAGCAAGTTTTAACGAGACAGATGAATTAAATAGAAACATACTTCATTATGGAGTAGAATCCGGCGATATTTCCGTTGTTCGTTACCTAGTTGAGAGAGTAGGGATGTCACCGGTTTCTGGAGATATTAACTTGGTAACTCCATATGAAATTGCATATAATAATAAAAATCAGGAAATCCTAGCTTTTTTTGAAGAAGTTTGTGGGGCTCCCTATGAGAAGATGTATCGTAACCCAATTCGTACTGGAATGCATCCCGATCCATCCATCGTTTGTGTGGGGGATGATTTTTACATGGTTAACTCCTCCTTTATCTTCTTCCCTTGTATCCCAATTTCTCATTCCAAGGACCTGATTCATTGGAAAGTAATCGGACATGCAATTACAAATCCGGAATGGGCGTACTTAGACGAGTTAGAAGGTGGACGAGGCTATTGGGCACCTGACATTTCTTATTATGAAGGAAAATTTTATATCACCGCGACCTATCGTTTAAATGATACCGGAACCGTTTATAGAAAACAGATGGTAGTTTCTTCAGATAAGCCAGAAGGACCATATTGTGAACCAGTATTTCTAGATGAGGATGGTATTGATCCATCTATATTTACGGATGATGATGGAAGACGTTATATGTTATTAAATCGTGGTGCAAGAATATTTGAGATAAGTAAAGATGGAAAGAAGCAGCTTACCGAAGCTACACTTTTATATTATGGTCATCAAAAGAGAGCTCCAGAAGGATCTCATTTACTTAAGAAAGATGGTTGGTATTATCTCTTCCAAGCAGAAGGTGGTACTGGTCTAGGTCATCGTATCTCTGTTGCTAGATCAAAAGAATTATTTGGTGTGTATACACCGTGTCCATATAACCCTATTATGAGACAGCAGGATGAAAAGGGAGCAATAAAACGTTGCGGCCATGGAAAGCCTGTGAAAACTCCAAATGGTGAGTGGTATATGGTTTACTTGTGTGGCAGACAATTAGAGGGTGAATATAGCTTACTTGGCCGTGAAACAGCATTAGATCCAATTACATGGACAGCAGATGGATGGCCAATCGTAAATAATTTAGAAGGCCCTAGTGTATTACAAAAACTGCCTGACCTGCCTCCATTTATTACAGAACCGGAAACAGATGATTTTGAGAATGGTATATTAAGTAGTTTATGGGTATCTCCTCGTGTACCGTTAGAGAATGCATATACTTTCGGTAATGGATACTTAAGAATACAGGGAAGTAAAAAAGATTTAGATACAACAGAGTCTAGAAATATCTTACTACGTAGACAGCAGGATTTTCATTTTAATTTTGAAGTAACGGTGGGGGATGTTGATCTTAGTATTGGTCAGGACTATGGTTTAACCTGTTATTATGATGAGAATACGTATCTAAAATTTGGACTTTTTGAGACCAAAGAAGGTTTATTCTTACAAGTTGTGGAACATATCGATGAGGAAACAAAGGTGAGTCTGCAGGCGAAGGTCTCAAAAGGGGAATATCGTCTACGTATTGTGACAGAAGGACTTAAGAGAAGTTTTTATTATCAAGCAATCGATGAGAAAGAGGATACGAACTGGCATACCCTTGGTCAGTTAGATAGAGTTTATTATCTATGTGATGAAGGAATCAAGCGTGGGAAACGATTTACTGGTGCTATGGTAGGTATGTATGCTTATGCTGGTGAGAACTATTCCTTACTTGGTAAATTTAAAGATATTGTGTATCAGGGCTTGGATCGATAAGAATTTTTCTATAGAAAGCATTTTGAAGTGCACCCCAAACGATAGGCATACCCCCAATAGTTAGGCCAAAATCTAACCTAAGGGGAGGATGTCTTATTCATGACAAGCAAAAGTACGCGAAGCGTGCTTTTTCTTGTTTTATAGGAAGAATCATTGAGAGACAGACCCTTTCCCTTTTCCTTTTGCATGCCTGTATCCTTAATTTTCTACTGAAATAAGATTTGCAAAATAATGCATGTTTTGTTAAGATAGCTTATTGGAAGCTACGAAATAGATACTAATGAGTGGCTACTTTTAATACCGTTATTCTAACGACAAGAAGTGCTTCGAATTTCTTAGAGAATGGCTTAACGGAAGTTTAGAACCAAATTCTGATGGAAAGCGCTGTGAAAAAGGTGCTTATAAGATAGAAATGAATGTTGAGTTTTACTATTGCCTAATGCAAAGTTATCAATAGGAATGAAGTGAAATTATCAAGAACATACGAAGGAATGGAGAGTAAAATGAAAGAAAAATGGATGTTAGAGGCAAAGCGCGCTGATTTTGATGCATTGGCAAATCGTTTTGCTATCAGTCCGGTTTTGGCACGTATTATAGTGAATCGTGGGTTATCGAAAGAGGAAGACATACAACGCTATCTATCTTGTGATTTGAAGGAGATGTATTCGGGGCTCTTGATGAAGGGAATGGAACAAGCGCGTAATCTTGTGATTGAAGCGATAGAACAAAATCAGTTAATTGCGATTGGTACAGATTTTGATAATGATGGAATCTTATCTGGGCATAGTTTATCGACAGCTATCATGAGAATCGGAGGAAGAGTCGTCGTCTATGCTCCTGATCGTATTTCAGAAGGATATGGCTTAAACAGACGAATTGTATTGGAAGCCTATGAAGCAGGCAGTCGATTTATTATAACTTGCGACAATGGAATTGCTGCATTTGATGCGATTGATTATGCGAAAGAACTAGGGATGACAGTTGTGGTAACAGATCATCATGAAGTTGCGTTTGTAGAAGATGAGGATGGTAGTAGAAGGTTTTTACTACCGAAGGCAGATGTTGTGGTAAATCCGAAACAAGAAGACTGCCCGTATCCTTTTAAGGGATTGTGTGGTGCTGGGGTAGTATATAAGCTGATTGAGCTATTATATGAGCATTATCATATACCGAAAGAAGAACTCTATGATTTATTAGAGTTTATTGCAATTGCTACGGTAGCGGATGTAATGGATTTGGTTTCAGAAAATAGACTGATTGTAAAACATGGACTGAAGTTATTAAGTCATACAAAAAACTTAGGAATACAAGCATTGATAGAAGAATGTGGGTTAGAACAAAAGCGAATTAGTGCATATCATATTGGTTTTGTGATTGGTCCGTGTTTTAATGCTGCCGGAAGGCTTGATACAGTAGCGGTTGCTCTTGATTTACTAAGTGCCAAAACAGCGGAAGAAGCCAAAAAATTAGCTGTCTCCCTAAAGAAATTAAATGACAGCCGCAAGGATATGACGTTACAAGGTGTAGAGCAAGCAATCGAACGAATAGAAACTTCAGATTTGATTCATGATAAAGTTTTAGTGGTAAAGCTAAAAGATACTCATGAAAGCTTGGTTGGAATTATTGCTGGACGATTAAGAGAGCGATATCATAAACCTGCTCTAGTTTTTGTTGATGTGGAACATGGTGTAAAAGGATCTGGTCGTTCCATTGAAAGTTATAACATGTTTGAAGAATTATTAAAGTGTAAGGACTTATTAACTAAATTCGGCGGTCATCCAATGGCAGCGGGGCTTTCGTTAGAAGCAGAAAATTTAGAATTGTTAAGAGAGAGGCTAAATCATAACACTACCCTCACTGAGGAGGACTTTATTCCGATTGTAAGAATTGATGTTCCACTTCCGATTGGTTATCTAAACGAAGCTTTTTTAGAAGAGTTAGAAAAGCTTGAGCCCTTTGGAAAAGGAAATAATAAACCAGTGTTTGCAGAACAACACTTTCAGATACGCCAAGCTCGAATTCTTGGGAAGAACCAGAATGTGTTAAAACTTAATGTTATTAATCCAGAGGGTTTTGCGATAGATGCCCTATATTTTGGTGATATCACAGAGTTTAATGAGTTTGTAGAAGCGGAATTTGGAAAAGAAGAAGTAAGAAAGATGTATCTTTCGCAATATAATGAAGTAGATTTAGCATTTACGTATTATCCTACACTCAATGAGTATATGGGGAATCGTACAGTCCAAATAATCATTCAAAATTATTGCCGCATTAAGGGAAAGAGGTAAGGGATGAACGAAGAATTACAAAACAGAGATATGGATCTACGGGAACTATTTGTAGCACAAAAATATGAAGCAATTATAGAAATCCTTAATTCTATGGAGGATGAGGATGTCTATGAACTAACGAGTACAAATTGGAACGTTGTAAAGAAATATAATGATATGGATCGTGTTGATTTATTACGCCAACATCTTACATTTGTGGCATACACCAGTTTATTAGTGGAATATGCTGGGCAAAGAACATTACTACCGGAAGATGATTTTAAAGAAAAGTATGATCTATTTGAGGAAATTTACTCGAAGTTACAGCTTGCGTAAATCTATTCATTACAGAGCGTGTAAAACTGGTTTTTAGGTTAACCTCGAATAATAGATTAGGGTTCATAAGGTGTTTTAGCATATCATCAAATATTTAATCAAAAGGTAGGAAAATCATTCGGATTTTCCTACCTTTTCTTTGTTGGGTTTATTTTAATTTAGCTTTTATATTATAATGGCTTCCTATCGAAATTAAAATGTTAAGCATTCTCAGACTTTTTCCCTGCATCTTTCGATTCTTTTCTAAGAAACATATTGGCACTGATTAAAGCAGGACGTAGGGCGTTATAAAGAAGTACAGCCATAATTGCCGATGTAATCGCATTCACAAAAGTGGTCACAGCGGTCATTTTAGCCCAGTTAATCGCTAAATCACCTTGTAATCCGAGAATAATTTTCTTATAAAAGTAACCAACCACAGGATCAGCGATAACGTTAAAACCTAATCCTGCAACAGAAGCTACGATAGATGCTACTAGAATCTTTGATTTTTTATGCAGAGTACTAATGTGAAAAATCTTATGAGCAACCAGACCAGCAATTAACCCGATGCATAGTTTTAAGAAAAAGGTTTGTGGTGCTACAGTAAAATATTTACCACTCATCAGATCAGCAAGAGATAACCCGACTGCACCGGCAAGACCACCCCAAGAGCCACCGAGTAAAAGAGCTGCTACGACAACAAAGGTATTACCAAAATGGAACGCAGTGCTTCCAGGGCCTACCGGGATATCAATACGGAAGTAGCTAAATCCGATATAAGCCAATGCGGCAAAAAGGGCAGCTTGTGCGAGTGTAATAACATTCATCGAGGATTTCGCAGTAGAAACGGCAGGTTTTCTTAATTGAAGGACACCATTGATAAGAATTACGATTCCAAAAAGTAAGGTAATCAAACCGAAGATGAGTAATTTATCTGTCTGGCTTACTTCGATGGTTTCTTTTGTTTGATAACCATAGATAATTGCTGCTATGGACGCTAAAGTTAATATCGCTCCAATGATTAATGTAACAGGTTTGTTTTGGTTTAAATTTGCTTCCCCTTTGTTTTTATTTATGGTCTTTATAGAGTCCATATGTATCCCTCCTATTATTTATAACAAGAAAATTTTGCTTTTTCTTGTTTCATTTCTTTCTGTTGTTTCACAACATTGATTACTTCTGATCAGCTTAGACGTATGTTATCATTAATCTGGACATATGAAAATGTCCAGATTGAATGTTTTTGACCATACCAGATAGCAAGCGATTTGATAAAAATAGATGTAATTGTAGTTCATATTCCTAATTATTAAACGTCAAAATTATTATCTATCATAGGTAAGGAAATTTACCTTGAAAGCGTAATAAAATATGATACAATAGTACTAGAAAATAGGTAAGCTTGATTATCTAAGCTTGATATTTCTTATTCAATTGGTGAATCCTAGGGTTAAACAGGAGAATTGGTTAGAAAACATGAAAGCATTAGATAAATCTTTTATTCAACAAGTTTGTGGTTACGCTGTACATAAGCTTGAGCTACAAAAGACAGCGAAGAAATGAGGAAAAGTATGAGAAATATTCAGCTAATCATAGAATATGATGGCTCTCGATATGATGGATGGCAAAAGCAAGCAGGAAATCAGAAGTCAGTGACCATTCAGGAGAAGATAGAAGATGTTTTAAATAAGATGGAGAATGAAGCCGTCGAAGTTATTGGTGCAGCTAGAACAGAGGCAGGGGTACATGCCTATCAACAGGTGGCAAATTTTAAGACAAATTCTAATATGAAGGTATATGAAATCAAGCAATATCTAAATCGATATCTGCCAAGAGATATTGCTGTTCTAGAAGCCTTAGAAGTACCTGAAAGATTTCATGCAAGCTTTAATGCAGTATCCTTCTCTTATGAATATAAGATCTCCATTGGAGAAGTACCATCGGTATTTGATCGAAAATATAATTATTACTGCTTTAAACGTCCTGATATAGCAAAGATGAAGGAAGCAGCTAAGTATCTGATAGGAAAGCATGATTTTAAATCTTTTTCTGATAATAAAAGAATGAAAAAATCCACGGAAAGAGAAATCTATTCTCTCGATATCTATGGGGATGAAAAAGAAATAGTAATCTCGGTTCATGGAGATGACTTTTGGCCACATATGGTACGTATTATGGTTGGAACCCTACTTGAGGTAGGATTATCAAAAATCGAGCCTGTCGAACTAAAGAAGATCTTAGAGAGTAAAGATAGGGAGAAAGCCGGTGAAACCATTGATGCAAAAGGTCTATTTTTAACAGAAGTGCATTATAAATAATAGTAAAGAGCATGTCAGCATTGTACCATAGAGTTAATTTAGGGTGGGAAGTCTGCTGCATTGACACCGGAGAGGTGTTGTAATTACATTAGGAGGCGCAGTATGGAAAAATATAAAATCGTAGTGAAGGGTTTAGTGAAAAATGAAGGGAAGTATGCTATTGTACAACGTTGGTATGATGACAGAATATTAGATCCATATCGTTGGGGATTTGTCGATGGACAGATTGAATTTGGAGAAGCACCAGATAAAGCAGTAGTACGACTAATACGTGAACAATTAGGTATTGATTCGGTGATGGATCGTGTCTTATATACTTGGACTTATATGGTGGGTGATACCTTTCATGTTGGAATTTGCTACGAATGCTTTGCGCTACAGACAGAAACCATCCTTTCAGAAGATCTACAACAGATGATGTGGGTTGAGCCATCTCAGTTTGAAGAATATATTGATAACCAGGATATCCTGCATGATTTAAGAATGGTGATGGAATTTTAAATAGTGAATATTTATTATTAAAAAAATAGATGGATGACGAAACAATTCTGTTCATACAATGCAATCACAGAATTAAGAAACATAAGATACAATACAGAAATGAGGGTAGTGTGAACATCAATAGTTTTCACACGGCTATTTGTGCTGGTGCACAAATGCACCTCTTTATAAAAAGGCGCCAAAGCGCTAGAATGAGGATTAGAATGAAAGTATTAATAAAAAAGGGATTTATATTAGATCCTGCAACGAAAAAAGAAGGTAGATTTGACCTCTTAATTGAGGGGGAGACAATAAGCAATGTGGCAGAACATATAGAAGATTCCAACGCTACAGTAATTGATGCCTCTGGTAAATATGTAATGCCTGGTTTTATCGATCTTCATGTGCATCTTAGAGAACCAGGTTTTGAATATAAAGAAACGATTCAAACAGGTGCTAAGGCTGCGGCTGCTGGGGGATATACGACAATTTGTCCAATGCCTAATACAAATCCGACCATTGATTCTCCTGAAATGGTTGAATTTTTAAATCAAAAATCTAAGTCAGATGCAAAGATTCATATTATACCAGTAGGAGCCGTTACGGTAGGTCAGATGGGAAAAGAGTTAGCTGACATTGCGGGGATGGCAAATGCCGGAGCCCTTGCACTTAGCGAAGACGGAAAATCTGTAATGGATGTGCTAGTATATGTCGAAGGTTTAAAAGCAGCGAAGGAAGCTGGCCTTGTTATGTTTGCTCACTGTGAGGATAAACAGTTAGTACGAAATGGTGCGATGAATGCTGGAAAAAAAGCTGAAGAATTAAATCTTCGTGGAATAACAAATGCAGTTGAAGATATAATTACTGCACGAGATATTTTTTTAGCTGGAGAAACAGGTGCGAAACTTCACCTATGTCACTGTTCCACAAAAGCTTCCGTCGCATTAGTTAAGATGGCAAAGGAACTTGGTATCAAGGTGACAGCTGAAGTCTGCCCTCACCATTTTATCTTAAGTGATGAGGATATTCCTGGTGATGATGCTAATTATAAGATGAATCCTCCACTTCGTAGTAAAGAAGATGTAGAGGCATTAAAAGAAGGATTAAAGCAAAATATTATGGAGGTAATCTCTACCGATCATGCTCCTCATGGAGAAGAGGAGAAGAAAAAATCTATGGCAAATGCTCCATTTGGTATTGTAGGTTCTGAAACAGCATTTTGCTTAACTTATACAGAGTTAGTAAAGACCGGTTATTTATCTCCAATGCAGATGGTGGAGAAGATGAGTTACAATCCAGCAAAAATTCTTGGAATAGACAAAGGGAGCTTAGAGCCTGGCAAGATGGCAGATATTGTAATCGCTGATTTTGATGCGGAATATGAGATTGATGCAACAAAGTTTTATTCCAAAGGGAAGAACACACCATTTCATGGGAGAAAGGTAAGCGGTAAGGTAATGCTTACGATGGCTGCTGGAGAAGTTGTGTATCAGGCAGAAGAGTAATTTTGCTACTCTTAAGTTAATTTATCTTATTAATGTATAGAGAATAAGATTACTTTTTCTTATATCATTTTATATTTCAACCGCTTTTTGATGATAATTAATCGAAAGGCGGTTTTATTTACTTGCCTGTTTTACGGATTAGGTATTTGGTTTCCTATTGCAGTCAAGTAATTTTTATGCTATACTTTCATCATTTGAAAAAATATACCCTGGAGGATTCGATATGATACAAAAACTCATAACCAAAATTGAACAGAACAATGCACCTATTGTTGTAGGATTAGACCCGATGTTAAGCTATATCCCAAAGCATGTTTTAGAGAAAGCATTTGCTGAGTTTGGTGAGACTCTTGAAGGGGCAGCAGAAGCAGTTTGGCAGTTTAACAAGGCAATCGTAGATGCAACCTACGACTTAATACCGGCTGTGAAACCACAGATTGCGATGTATGAGCAGTTTGGTATTCCGGGGTTGATTGCATTTAAGAAGACTGTTGATTACTGTAAAGAGAAAGATCTTGTAGTAATTGGAGATATTAAACGAGGTGATATTGGATCTACCTCCACAGCGTATGCTACTGGACATCTTGGAAAAGTTAATGTAGGTAGTAAATCCTATTACGGCTTTGATGAGGATTTTGTAACAGTAAATCCATATCTTGGTTCAGATGGTGTGATACCATTTATCGATGTTTGTAAGGAAGAAAAGAAAGGCTTATTTATCTTAGTGAAAACCTCAAATCCATCGAGCGGTGAATTCCAGGATCAGCTAATTAATGGGAAACCACTTTATGAATTAGTTGGAAGAAAGGTTGCTGAGTGGGGCGAGATGTGCATGGGTGAAAAGTACAGCTATATTGGTGCTGTTGTTGGAGCAACCTATCCGGAGATGGGAAAAGTTCTTCGTAAATTAATGCCTAAGACTTATATCTTAGTTCCAGGCTATGGAGCACAAGGAGGAAAAGCTTCTGATTTGGCTCCATATTTTAATGAGGATGGCTTAGGTGCAATCATCAATTCCTCACGTGGAATTATCGCTGCATATAAGCAGCCTGCATATGAGAAGTTTGGTGACGTGAATTTTGCAGATGCTTCTAGACAAGCAGTTATTGATATGAGAGAAGATATTAATCAGGCTCTATCTCAAAAAGAATAAATAGAGTATAGGCGAAACGATGAGTAAGAAAACATATATTAATGATATGACGCAAGGGAGCCCTACAAGGCTATTGGTACACTTTGCAGTACCGATGCTAATTGGTAATCTATTTCAACAGCTCTATAGTATGGTAGATTCTATTGTGGTCGGTAATGTAGTTGGAGATAGTGCACTTGCTGCTGTAGGGTCGACTTGGGCCTTGAATTTTTGTTTTAGACCTTTTATTTGTAATCGGGTTTGGTTGGGGAGTTGCTGGAGCGGCAATTGCTACGATTATAGCACAGGCAGTATCAGCAATCGGATGCATCCTAACAGGGTTTCGAAAAATTCCATTGATTCGTATGCCAATCAAAGAATTTAAGATTGATAAAGGAATTATGAAAAAATGTATCTATCTTGGGATACCAGCGGCACTTCAGAACTCCTTTGTTGCTATCTCAACCATTGTATTACAACGTGTGACAAACCAATATGGAAAAACTGTAGTAGCAGCTGCAACAGCGG
>ERZ791922.923-NODE-923-length-13908-cov-3.819895_pt1 | contig 13908 bp, 14 predicted proteins | sample MGYA00510134_ERZ791922 | MGnify/ENA primary metagenome ERZ791922 (study PRJEB30046, sample SAMN00792101) | human gut metagenome | study: EMG produced TPA metagenomics assembly of the A metagenome-wide association study of gut microbiota in type 2...
GAATTCAAAAAAGATTATCAAATTTTATTAAATGCATTTCATAAATTATCTCATGGTGATTTCAATGTAGCCATTTATGATGACATTGGTATCTTTAATTCCTTAGGTCATGAATTTTCAAATATTAAAGATAGTTTTGAAAAAGCAGTTAATAAAGAAGTTAAATCCCAAAAAATGAAAACAGAATTAATTACTAACGTATCTCATGATTTGAAAACTCCACTAACTTCGATAATAACATATATTGATTTATTGAAAGATGAAAATCTTGATGCTAATAAAAGAAAAGATTATATTGCTACTTTAGATCATAATTCGTTACGTTTAAAGAATTTAATCGATGATTTATTTGAAATAAGTAAAATTAATAGTGGTAATGTTAAGTTAAATATTGTTGATGTTGATATTATTGCATTAGTGCAACAAGCTAAATTTGAATTAAGTGACTATTTTGAAAAAAAACATTTAATTTTTAAAACTAATTATCCAAATAAAAAAATAATTCTTCCTTTAGATAGTTTAAAAACATATCGCATTTTTGAAAATCTACTTATTAATATTAGTAGATATACATTAGATAATACTCGTGTATATATTGATATTATTGATTATAGTGATCATGTTGAAATAATTTTTAAAAATATTTCAGCTAATGAGATTAAAATCAGTGAGGATCGATTAGTAGAGCGTTTTGTCCAAGGCGATATATCCAGAAATAATAAAGGAAGTGGCCTAGGATTAGCAATTGCTAAAAGTTTTACAGAATTACAAAATGGTATATTTAAGATAAAAGTTGATGGCGATTTATTCAAAGCTATTGTTATTTTTAAAAAATAAACTATTATAATATCCATATTATTTTACCAAAAACATTTAAGGGTCTCTAAATTTTCATGAAATTTAAAGACCCTTGTATTTTATTATTTATATTTCTTAATTAATCCTACACCTATAGGATGTGGTCCTGTATGGACACCAATTGTCGCTCCTATTTGACGAATATAAACCTCATCATTAAATTCAGGCTTAAATTCTTTTAAAGCCGTCACAAAATTATCTTTGAATTCTTTAGCTTCATCATAATCATAGCCAAACCCTACACAGAAACGATAATCATTTACATCAAATTGATTATCTTTAAAATAACTAATAATTTGTTCAATTATTTTTTGCTTTGATTTCTTTCTCCCTCTAGTTATCCCATTATTAAATATTTCACCCTCTTGCAGTAAAATCAACGGCTTAATTCCTAATGCACCAGCAGCAATTCCAGATAACTTACCAACACGCCCACCATGAACCAAATAATCCATACTGCCAATAGTAAAGAAAATTCTACCAGTTTTTTTTATTTCATTTACATAACTAACTGTTTCTTCAAAACTAGCACCCGTATTTTTCTTTACCACAGCTTCTTCAACTAACATTCCTTGTAAAACTGTATTAACAGTTGCATCAATTATTTCAATTTTAGCATTTGGGTAATCATCTAATAATATATTTTTAGCATTAATTGCTGAATTAAAAGAACCTGAAAATTTAGTTGTAATACAAATACAAATGATATCGTTTCCAGCTTTTAAAAGTGGCGTAAATACATCTAGATAATCTTGAATCGAAGGCATAGATGTTTTGGGAAATACTTTAGGATTATCAATCATAAATTGATAAAAATCTCTAATATTTAAATCTACAATTTCTTTTTGATGATTAACACCATCAATAGATACATAAAATGGTACAACTTTAATTTCTAATTCTTTTACACGTTCAACACTTAAATCACATGATCCATCAGTAACTATTTTATACATATTATTCCCTCATCTCTATATTACTTTAAATATAACATTATTATATTAACTCTAAATTAACATAAATAAAAGCATAAACCTCGGTTTATGCTTTTATATCTCTATTCTTCTTTTGGTAAAATTATTTTAAAAGTTGTTCCCTCATCTAGTTTACTTGTTAACACAATGTTACCTTGATAATAATGAACAATATGTTTTACTATAGCTAATCCAAGACCAGTTCCTCCCGTTTCTTTATCACGACCTTCATCACATCTAAAGAAACGTTCAAAAACACGTCCTTGATCAATTTTAGAAATACCTCTTCCTGTATCACTTACTTCAATAACAATATTATGTTCTGCTTCATATGCTTTAATTGTGATACTTCCATCTTTTTTATTATATTTAATTGCATTAGTAATTAAATTACTTAACAATTGATGCATATGTTGATGATTTGATAAATAAATAATATCATTTATATCTTTATAAACTGTTAAATTCCTTTTATCAATTTCAACTTGCATTGTATCAATTATTTCATTTACTAATGGTTCAATATGTACAGGATGTTTAATTACATCAACATCTTTATTTTCTAATCTTGATATCATTAAAATATCATTAATTAAATTAGACATATTATCCACTTCAGTATGGATTTTATCTAAGGCTTTTTTAGCTGCTTGTTCATCATTAATAACACCTGTTTCTAATAACTCACTATATCCTCTAATTGAAGTCATTGGTGTTTTTAACTCATGTGATACATTAGAGAAAAATTCTTGGCGCATCTTCATTGCATTATGATGATCAGTAATATTTACAAACAATAAAGTTACTCCATAATCAACTTTCGCAACATAACAATTATAATATTGTTTATCTTTTTCAAATAAAACTATTTGTTGTTCATCACTTAAATTATCTAATGCTTTAATAATTTTAAAATCAAAAACAAAATCTTTAATTGAACGATTTAATTCAATTGTATTATTATATAATTTTGATGCTTTGCGATTAATCATCAACACTTTTAAATCTTCATCTAATAGAATAAATCCTTCTTTCATTTGATCAAGAATCCCCTTAATCTTGATTTGCTGATCATTCAATTTATTCATTGTATCTTTAATAGTTAACGCCTGTTCTTCAAGCTTAGAAGCAATGATATTAAATTCATCATATTTATAATAATCAAATTCTAATTCTCGATATTCTTTCATTTTAGTAATTTGGTTTGTTATATCATTAATTGGCGCTGTTAGTGTATTTGCAAAACGTTTTGAAAGAATGATTGCAACTGCCAAGGAAATCAAAATACCAATTCCCATCGGTTTAATCAAAGTTGCTAAATTATCAAAAATACCATTATACGGCAAAGCTAAACGTACAATAAAATCACCATTATAAAGCGCTACATATAACATATTTCTTTTTACTGAATTAGAATAACGTCTTGCATAACCAGTTCCTTCTTCTAAAGCCTGCTTTACTTCTTTACGACCTTTATGATTTTCTTCTAATCCTTCATTACTACTGTCAGCTAATACTGTTCCATCATCATCAATAATTGTTAATCTAGTATGTGAATTATATGCAAGTGGATTTAATGCATCAACTTGCTGTTTTAAATTATTTTGAGGATCTAGTTGATACTCAACTAATTTAACAGAATAAAGCATATCATGTTTAGTGTTTTCTAACATTATATCAGATAAAATTACCATCGATATGCTTGAAGATAATGCCAGTGTAACTACCAATACCGTTAAAAAATAACGAAGTATTGTTTTATTCACTGTCATCACCCTCCTCATAGAAACGATACCCTACACTACGAATTGTTTTAATATACTTATGTCCATCATCATTTAATTTACTACGTAAAGCACGAATATGAACATCAAGCGCACGAGATTCACCTATGAAATCATACCCCCATATTTCATTCAATAATTCTTCTCGTTCTACAACTCGATGTTTATTATCCATTAAATAGACTAACAATTGATATTCTTTGTTTGTTAGCTCTAATTTTTTACCATCCATTTTTATCATTCTTGTTTGTTTGTCAACTACAAGATGTTTTGTTTTAATGACATCACTTGTAACATGACGTCTAAGTAAAGAACGAACACGAGCTTGTAATTCAAGAATTCCAAACGGCTTTGTCATATAGTCATCTGAACCACTATCTAATCCATTTACCTTATCTATTTCACGATCTTTAGCACTTAATATTAAAATCGGTAATTCATTGTTTGTTTCTCTAATCTTTTTGATTGCATCTATTCCACTCATCTTTGGCAACATTAAATCAAAGATTGCAAGGGACGGTATCTCTTTTTTCATTAACTCTAAAGCATCAATAGCATTATCAAACTGAACTACTTCATAACCATTACTGACTAATGCTAAATTTATAATTTCACGAATATTTTCATCATCTTCAATTACAAATATACGCTCGTTCATTCCCAGTTCCTCCTAAATCAAACGATAATTATCAACTGTTCCAGTTTGGTTAAACTCTACCCATTCACAAATATTAACAGCATGATCCCCAATTCTTTCAAAATATTTAGCAATCATTAGGAAGTTGATAACAATATCAATATTATCAGCTGCCTCTTTTACTATCTGAACTAATTCTACCTTAACTTCTTCAAATAATCCATCCATTTTATCTTCCATTTTTTTGATTTCTTTAGTTTTTTTCAAATCATGTTCATGGAATGCTTCAATAGCTCCTTTAACCATATCCCTAGCTAAAACTGCCATATTTGGAATATGTTCTACCATTTTGTATGGGCTTTTAACATCTGTTTCTAGTAAAATTTCTGCAATATCAGCACCTTGATCACCAATTCTTTCCAAATCAGTAACTACTTTTAAAGCAGTTGAAACATTTCTTAAATCACTAGCAATCGGTTGTTGCTTTAAAATCAATGATAAACAACGAGCTTCAATCGTTCTTTCCATATCATTGATAACTTTATCCCCAGCTAAGATATCACGACATAAATCACGATCTCCGCTTTTAAAAGCTGCAATACAATTTTCAATTGATAAAATTACTAAATGACACATTTTATCAAGATCAACATGTAACTTATTTAAATCTTTTTCAAAATTACTTCTTAACATTTTACTCTCCTATCCAAATCTACCTGTAATATAATCTTCTGTACGTTTATCTTTAGGCATTGAGAATACATCTTTAGTTTCTCCATATTCAACCATTTCACCAACTAAGAAAAACGCTGTATAATCTGCAATACGACTAGCTTGTTGCATATTATGTGTAACAATTGCAATAGTGTATTTCTTTTTTAATTGTAATAATAATTCTTCAATTTTTAAAGTTGAAATTGGATCCAATGCACTAGTTGGTTCATCTAATAAAATAACTTCAGGTTGAACAGCTAATGCTCTTGCAATACATAAACGTTGTTGTTGCCCTCCAGATAAACCTAAAGCACTTGTATTCAAACGATCTTTTACTTCTTCGTATAAAGCTGCTGCTTCTAGTGATTCTTTAACAATTTTATCTAATTCTTTTTTATTTTTAATTCCATGAATTCTAGGTCCATAAGCAACATTATCATAAATACTCATTGGAAAAGGATTTGGTTGTTGAAATACCATTCCTACTTTTTTTCTTAACACTGTAGTATCAACACGACTGTCGTAAATATCTTCACCATCAAGTTTTACATCACCTGTGATTTTTATCCCTTTAACATAGTCATTCATACGATTTAATGTTTTTAAAAAAGTCGATTTTCCACATCCAGAAGGACCGATAAATGCTGTGATTTTATTTGTTTTAATATTTAGACTTACATTTTTTAATGCATGTTTTTCACCATAATATAAATCTAGATTTTTTGCTTCAATTTTATTTTCCATTCTACTTCACCTTATTTACATCGAATTTATTTGAGATTAATTTTGCTAAGAAATTTAATGCTAATACTATAACAATCAACACAAGAGCAATTACAAAGGCTGTTTCATAATTAGCTTTAGCCATTTCTAAATATAGTTGAATTGTAAGAGTTGCTCCTGAACTGAATAAATGAGAGAAAACATTTGTTGGTAAAACACTTACTGATCCAGCTGTGAATAATAAAGCAGCTGATTCAGCAACAATACGTCCCATCCCTAAAATTATACCTGTTAAAATTCCTGGCATTGCACTTGGCAATAAAACAGTTCTAATCATATACCACTTAGTTGCTCCAATTCCCAAAGCAGCTTCACGATAACTTTTTGGTACACCCTCCAAAGCTACTTGAGTATTTCTACAAATAATTGGCAAAATCATAATCGCCAAAGTAAAAGAACCAGTTAAAATTGAGAATTTTAATTTTAATAAGTTCCCAAAAAATAACATTCCAAATAAACCATATATAATTGAAGGGATTCCAGCCAAAACTTCAGTAGTAAAAGAAATAACACTAACAATTTTTTTGTTTTTAGCATATTCGTTTAAGTAAATTGCCCCACCAATTCCAATTGGACAAGCAACTAATAATGTAACAACAATAATATATAAAGTATTAATAATATTAGGTAAAATACCAACTGTACCTTTTAAAATACTTGTTGTATTGACTAGATAAGAAAAATCAAAATGCGGTATTCCACGATATAATATATATCCAATACATACAACTAAAATCAGCACCGATAAAGCACTAGAAGCTTGGATAAAGAAATTTAGCACTTTATCACTAACTCGATTTTTTTTATCGAAAATACTAAGATTATTCATGCTGATCTCCTTTCTTGATAATGAATGTTAAAACTAAGTTAATAATTATGATAAAAATGAATAATACTAAACCAATTGTAAAGAGCACTTCGCGATGAGTACCTGAAGCATATCCCATTTCTGAGACAATTCCTGTAGTTAAAAAACGTACAGAATTAAATGGCAAAGGTACATTTACAGAATTTCCTGCTACTAGCAAAATTGCCATAGCTTCACCGATCGCTCTACCCACGCCAAGAACGATTGCTGAAACAATCCCAGATTTAGCACTAGGTAAAACGACTTTAAAAATAGTTTGCATTTTACTTGCTCCAAGTGCTAATGAACTTTTACGATAATCATCAGGCACAGCATTTAAAGCTGTTTCTGTTATATTTATTAAAGTTGGTAAAATCATGATAGCTAAAACTATGATAGCTGAAATTAAGTTTGCTCCACCAGTAAATTGATGTGTTTTTGATCCTGCAAAAATCATTCTTTCTAAATCATACATTACTGGACAAACCAACAAAATACCTAATAATCCATATACAACTGAAGGAATTCCAGCCAATAATTCAATTGCAGATTTAACTATTTTTCTAACTTTAGGATTAGCTAACTCAGCTAAATTAATAGCCGTAAATACTCCAATTGGTACTCCAATACAAATTGCTAGAAAAACTCCAACAATAGATGTTAAAATAATTAAAAGTATCCCATATTGTGGATCAGCTGCAGTTGGTGCCCAAACTGTCCCAAAAAGAATTTCTAATAATCCCTCTTTAAAAATTGCTGGCGTTCCTGAAATAATCATATAACCAGTAATAGAAACTACAGCAATGATAGATACAATAGCACAGCCACGAAAGATTATCGCGGCTGTCTTTTCTACCAAAGATTTTGTTTTTCTATTACTTATAATAGATAACATATCTTTTTCCATAACTAACTCCTATTTTTTAGCACTTACTAAACCAACTTGTTCAATAACTTTTTGTCCAGCTTCACTATCGATAAATTCGAAGATTGCTTGAACTGCTTCACTTTGTTCACTAATTTTTCCTTTAGTAGCCATTACAAATGGTCTTTGTAATGAATAACTTCCATCTTTAATTGTTTCTTCACTAGCTTCTACACCATCAAGTTTTAAAGCTTTTACACTATCTTTAACATTATCTAATGATACATAACCAATAGCGCCTTCAGTTTCTCCAACTTTAGCAACAACGGCACCTGTTTCATTTAATTCTTGAGCATATTTACATGCATCTTCAACTTCTAAAATTTCTTCAAATGCTCCACGAGTTCCTGAACCAGCTTCACGTCCTACAACAACGATAGCTTCATCTGCGCCACCAACTTCAGACCAATTTGTGATTTCACCTGTATAAATTTTCTTTAATTGATCAGTAGTTAAGTCTTCAACATCATTATCTGGATGAACGATAACTGCAATACCATCGATTGCAACGATGTTTTCTTCCAAACCACCAGCTTTTTCTTCATCAGTTAAACTTCTTGATGAGTTACCGATATCTGCTGTACCGTTTGTAACTGCTTCAATTCCAGCACCTGAACCAGTGAATTGTGGTTCTAAAACTAAATTTGGATAAACTTCTCTAATTGCTTCTGATAAACCATTTACAAATGGTTCCATTGATGTAGATCCATTAAGACTTACATTTCCACTTACATCTCCATTTGATGTATCTGTAGAAGAATCATCTGATCCACCACAACCAGTAAGACCTAAACATAATACTAATGTTAATAAAACTCCTAATGCTTTTTTCATTTTTCTAATTCCCTTTCTTTTCATTAAACTTAAGACACGTATATAATAATCAAAAATATTTAATCTATATATCAATATTTTGTATTAATTATGTTAAATTTATGTAAAGAAAAGACAGAAATTTACTCAAATTTCTGTCCATACATTCTTAACATAAGTCTTAACCTTTTCTTAACAATTTCTTTTAAACTTAACGGTAATACAACCTCGATATTAGTTTGTAACATCATCAGCCAACCTACTAATCCATCAGATAATGCAACATTTTTAATCAATCCTTCAAGTCTACCATCAAATCTTTTACATACAAAAATATCTTTTCCAAATTGATTAATGACTTCTTTTAAAACTTTTTTATCAAAAATAATTTTTAAATCAATTTTTTCATTACTAAGATACATATTTACATTTTTATCAAATTCTTTTTCCATATCAAATTGATCTCTAATATCTTCATATTCACTATTATGATTTATTACAAAGCGCATACGATCAACACGATAAACACTTAAACTATCTTTACGTTTATTAAAATAACCAATTAAATAATAATTATTTCCATTTAAAATTAATTTATATGGTGATACTATGTACGTTTCATTATTTTGATTTCCATTTTTATGGTAAACTTCCAATAACTTATTATCAATAACATCATAGCTTATATACTTAAAAGCAATATTTTTATGATTATTGATTGCTTTGATAATTGTTGTAAGACTTAATAATGAATTATAATTTGATTCATTGTTACTTTCTTCAACATTTAAACGTTCAAGTTGCCTTACATTACTTAATAATGATAATTTATCAGTTAATTCTTTGGCAGAGTTTTTATCTAAATTAGTATTAGAGTTAACACTGTCCATTAATAATTGCAATTGACCATCATTAAAAAATTCATTTTCAATAATGTAACCAACCCCTCTAATCATTTTAATTAAATTCTTACCCGTATATAAAAAATAAAATTCATTTAAACGATCAATCAAGCGATAAACAGTTTTAATATTCATACTATAACCACAACATTCTAAATATCTTAAAATTACTTCCCCACTAATCGGTTGCTTACTTTCGCTTAAAATTTTATATACAAAATACATTTTACTCCCCATTAATATCCCTCCTATACCATTAGAAAATCCAAAGGCATATCTATTCTATTGTAATATTTTCGATATAATCGCCAGCTATAATTACGTAATTCAGGAATAAAACTTTTTAAATATTCATCCATTGTTACATACTCTAAATGTAAGTACGCTTTTTTATAACATCCTTCTAACAACAAAATATAACTAGCTAAATAATGATAACGTTCAACACTTAAATTCAATCGACTTGATAATGTTTCAATAAATGATTCCAAGATTTTTTCATCATACTTAATTAGATGTCTAATCAAACAATATGTTGTAATACAAAAACCAGCATTTTCAATAATATAATTTAGTAATTTATATTTATATACTAATAATGGTTGATAATATTTATCTAATAAAATATTCATAAATACTAAATGATACTCTATTTCATCAAAGCATGTACTATCATCAACTAATTTTTTTATTTTACTGAAAACAATTAATTGTAAGTTCTTTTTTTTATTTATCTTTTTTTTAATACTTTTTATTTCAAAACTGCTATTAACAATATCATGAATATCTTGTAACCAATATCCTTCACTAATTTGTAGTAAATAACGTTTAACATCTACAATATTTTTTTCAACTACACTTTGATAACTTCGTACTTTCATATTAATCACTCCTTATATTCACCTATATTATAGTAAATATAAAAAGTCGATGATTTGAATTTATTAACACCAAAACCAAAAAACGGTTTTAATATTAGCTTTTTTAATATATGTTTTTTATTCAAATTTTATATTTATCTTACTTTAAAATTTTTTTATAAAAGTATCTTTATTTATAAACTATAATCACCTAATTTTTTCATCATAAATTAACAAAAATGAGGTTATTTATCATAACCTCAAATAAATCATTATATATCTAATTTATCTAAGAATTTTTTTATTCTTGTAGTTGCTTCTTTAATTTGTTCAATAGAATATGCATAAGAAACTCTAATAAAACCTTCTCCTGCTTGACCAAAAGCAGTTCCTGGTACACAAGCTACCAATTGATCTTTTAAAAGTTCTTCACAAAATTGTTGCGAAGTCATTTTAGTTGATTTAATACATGGAAAAACATAAAAAGCTCCTTGTGGAGTAAATGTATGCAACCCCATATCATTAAATGCTTTAACAATATAATTACGTCTTAACATATATGCTTTTCGCATTTTTTCTATCTCATCATCACAATATCGCATTGCTTCTATTGCTCCATATTGAGCTGCAGTTGGTGCTGACATAATTACATATTGATGTATTTTATTCATGGCATTAATAATAACTTCGTTAGCTAAAACATATCCAAGACGCCAACCAGTCATCGCATAAGCCTTAGAAAATCCACTTACTAAAATAACTTGATCTTTTATTTCATCAAAAGATGCAATTGAACAAAATTTTTGTTCATAAGATAATTCAGCATATATTTCATCTGTTATTACAATCAATTCATGTTTTTTAATAATTGGGACAATTTTCTCATAATCCTCTTTGGTCATAAATCCCCCAGTAGGATTACTTGGATAGTTTAATAAAATTGCTTTTGTTTTAGGCGTAATAGCACTTTCTAAAAGCTCAGGTGTTAATTTAAATTCATTTTCTTCTTTTAAAATAATATCAACTGTTTTACCACCAGACAATACAACTCCAGGTGTATAAGCTACATAACTAGGTTGTAGCAAAATAACCTCATCGCCAGGATTAATAATTGCTCTAAAAGCTAAATCAATAGCTTCAGATCCACCAACTGTAACAATACAGTTTTTATCATATTCATAATCTAAATTAAATTTTCTTTTTTGATAACGACATATTTCTTTTCTTAACTCAGATAAACCTCGATTAGCAGTATAAAAAGTTTTTCCTTGTTCAATTGAATAAATAGCTGCTTCTCTAATTTGCCATGGTGTATCAAAGTCAGGTTCACCTACTCCAAGGGAAATAACACCTTCCATTTCAGTAGCTAAATCAAAAAATTTACGAATTCCACTAGGGGGAATTTCTTTAACAGTATCATTAATAACTTTATTTAAATCCATTATGGTGTCACCAATAACCTTTCTGCAGGTTCTTTATCGTCATCATCAAAAATAACACCATTATTTTTATATTGTTTTAATACAAACATTGTCGCAGTTCCAGTTACTCCATCTAAAGGTGCTAATTTAGATGCTACAAAACGTGCTGTTTCTTGCATTGTATGTCCTTTAACAATTGCCACAAACTCAAAACTACCACTAAGTAAATACATCGTATCTACCTCTGGAAAAGCATAAATTTTTTTAGCAATACGATCATAACCATATTCTCTTTCTGGAGCAACATTGATTTGTATTAACGCCATAACGCTATGTTTATTAGTACGATCCCAATTAATAATCGTATGATAACCACAAATTATTTTATCTTTTTCTAACTGACTAATTGTTTCAACAACATTATCTTCACTTTCATTTAATGCCATCGCCAAATCAGTTACTTCCATTCGTGCATTATTATGCAGTAACGATAATAATAAATTTTCATCCATACTTATATCCTCCAATTTATTTTATTCATTATATAACATTTTATGATTAAGGTAAAGTTTGCAATAACTGTTTAAATCCCTTTATTAACAGTTTTACTTAAAAATATACTATGTACACTTAATTTTTATATAACCATTTTTAAATATAATATAATTATCAAAAAAGATGCTTTATTTATAATATTGCAAAGCGTTAAAATTCACAAAATTTCTATGTTAAATAGTAAAACAATACTCTTAAATATTAATAAAGATGTCTAAAAAATAGACATTCATTTTTAAATGCATCTGATATAATTAGATCAATAAATAAAAAACTCTTTTTATATAAATATTTATCATCATATTTATATTTGTGTTAAAATAGTTAAAAGGGGGAATATGAATGCATACTTTTTATGTATCTAGCTTTGGTAAAAATAGCAATAAAGGAATATATATTGTACACTTTGACGAAAATAGTGATGAACTTTCAATTGTACAACATATAGTTACTAAAGATTATCCATCATATATGGTTATAAAAGACAATAATTTATATATTACTTACAAAAATGCTAATCGTTCTAGTGATGGTGGTGGTTTAGGAAGTTTTGCGATATATAAAGATGAATTAATCATTAATAATAATTTTGCATCTAACGGACGCTCATACACACATTTATGCATTAGCGATAACTCGCGTTATCTTTTTGCCGCAAACTATCAGGTTGGTTCTACTGCTTCATATTTATTAGAAAACGGGCATATCAAAGAAAAGATTGGTGCAATTCATCATATTGGATTAGGACCTGATTTACTTAAAAGACAGACTGGTCCCCATTGTCATTATGTTGGAATTAGTCCTGATAAAGAGTTTGTTTATGCTGTTGATTTAGGAGCTGATAAAGTAATTATGTACAAATATTATGATGGTAAATTAGAAGAAGATAGTAATCATAATTTAAATGTCGTTCCTGGTTCAGGTCCACGGCAAATGATTTTCTCTAATGATGGACGTTTTGCTTATTTATTAAATGAAATATCTAATAATATTATGGTGTTTAAATACACTGATAAATATCTTAATTTAATTCAAGTATTACATACTACACCTCGTCATTTTCATGGTTTTTCTAGTGCTAGTGCAATTCGTCTAAGTAAATCCGGTAAACATTTATTTGTTTCTAATCGTGGCCATGATAGTATTGCTTTATATCGGGTAAACAAAGAAACTGGCAAAATTACTTTGTTGTACATGGTTCATACAGGTAAAACACCTAGAGATTTTAATTTTATTAGTTCTAAATATTTGATTGTTGGAGCACAAGATGATGATGAAATTGAATTATTTAAATTTAATGAGGAAAAAGAAGAATTAATACGAACTGCAATTACTTTAGCTATTCCTTCACCAGTATGCATTGCTGTTAAGGATAAAAAAGAAAAATGAGATATGAAATAAAGGGAGAAACTCTCCCTGTTGTTATTTATCATGTAAATAAAGGTGAATCTATTATTTGTGATAATGTCACAACAAGTTGAATTGAGCCAGTTATGGAAATGAAAACTTCCAGTGATGATATTAATTTATCAGTATTTTTAATAAAAAAATTCTTTTGATTTAATTGATGATGAAAGTTTTATTATGATTAGAATTAATAATAGTAATATTGTTTTTTTAATTGATGATTCTACTATTGAATATGGATTTATTACCGGGTCAACAAATGATCATTAATACTAGATATTTAATGATGATGGAGTATAGTTGTACTATTGAAATTCAAAATGTAAAAAGAATTAAAAATAGGTTTTTTGGGAATGAAAATCTTTTTAATACAGTTATTACTGGTCCTGGTAAAATTATTCTTCAAACATGCCAATTAGCAATATGCT
>ERZ791922.924-NODE-924-length-13865-cov-14.569225_pt1 | contig 13865 bp, 10 predicted proteins | sample MGYA00510134_ERZ791922 | MGnify/ENA primary metagenome ERZ791922 (study PRJEB30046, sample SAMN00792101) | human gut metagenome | study: EMG produced TPA metagenomics assembly of the A metagenome-wide association study of gut microbiota in type 2...
ATACCGGATAATGGCAAAACGCGGTGAGAGGATGATGTGGCCGAATGACGTGTCCTGTACAATGAGCCCCAAACTGGATCGGATGGCTGCTTCAGTATCCTATAGTGGTGACCCTGGCCCAAATTCAGTGCAGTGCTAAATCAGAGATCTTCGTCTTTCCGGAGACTTCGGATGAATTCAGCCGGAGTCATGTCATTTAATGATGAATGCGTTCTCTCATGATTATATTCCCTGCGCCAGTTGTCGAGTTTGTCCTGCGCATCTTCCAGCGAGAGAAACCAATGAATGTTCAGGCATTCATCCCGCAGACTGCTGTTAAATGATTCAATAAACGGATTATCCGTTGGTTTTCCGGGGCGGGAGAAGTCCATTGTGACACCGTGTTCATACGCCCATTTATCCAGACTTTTCAAAATAAACTCGCTGCCGTTATCTGTCTGAATACGTACCGGCAGACGCTTGCCCAGCACCCGCAACCTTTCCATCACACCGACCACATCCTCACCTTTCAGCGACTTTCCGGCATGGATCGCCACACACTCCCGACTAAAATTATCCACTACAGTCAGCGCCCGGAAACGTCGTCCGTTAAACAGGTTATCCGACACGAAATCCATACTCCAGCACTGATCGACACCGCTCAGGACCGGACGTTGCTGACGATGTGCTGCACTGACATGCCTGCGGGGGCGCTTTTTGCGCAGGTTGAGGCCTTCCAGACAGTAAATCCGGTGTGTTTTCTTGTGGTTAACAGGCCAGCCTTTCCGCCGCAGCTGAATATGAATACGCGGGCAACCGTAGCTCCGCTATTTACCGGATACGCAGGGTTATCGCCCGATCATCCCGCCGGCTCTGCCAGTGGTAAACGGTTCTGCTCTGCATCAGCAGTCCGCATCCCCGTCGGACACTGATACGGTAAGCCTCCCGCAGAAAATGCACCGCCTGACGCTTCTGAGCTGGCCTCAGAACTTTTTTGATAACTTCCTGCAGCATCTCCTTGTCCAGACTTAAATCGGCCACCAGACGTTTCAGACGCTGATTCTCTTCCTCAAGCTGGCGCAGGCGGCGCAGCTCTGTCACGCCCATGCCGCCAAACTTTTTCTTCCAGTTGTAAAATGTGGCTTCAGAAATGCCCATCTTTCTGCAGACTTCCTCCATCCGAGTGCCGGTTTCGGCCTGTTTCAGCGCAAATGCTATCTGTTCTTCGGTATAGCGGGTCTTTTTCATGGCGATGTGCCTCTCTGTGAGATGGAAGAAAGACCGGAGACTTCAGTTTAGCCTGGCACTGTTTTCAGGGAGGAGATCAACTTTATTTGACTGACTATCTGTTATTAACTCAAGCTAGAGTGTCCGTTTAACTTGAGTGCAGATTTTTTTAGCTCCACTGCGACCTCCATGGCCATAAAGAAATGCGATACATGCTATAGCTTACTTCAATGAATGCGCATGAGAAGTCAACTGATAGAATTCAACGATTAAAGCAATAAAAATCATAAAGTTATACAATAAACTCTCTTCAAGAAAGTTGCTTAATGTGATTTTTGTCAAGACTCGGCTAAAAATTTAAACTGTTCTTAGGGCATATCTCGCAATTGTCTAACAAATTGATACGATGGAAATAGTCTCATAGAGGAAAATGACATATGGCATACGAAGCTCAGATCAGCCGTACTAATCCAGCAGCATTTCTTTTCGTCGTCGATCAGTCTGGTTCAATGTCAGACAAAATGTCCTCCGGTCGAAGTAAGGCTGAGTTTGTCGCCGATGCGCTTAATCGAACTTTAATGAACCTAATCACTCGCTGTACTAAATCGGAAGGCGTACGTGACTATTTCGAAATTGGTGTTTTAGGTTATGGCGGTCAAGGAGTTTCTAATGGCTTTTCTGGTCCACTTGGAGGACAAGTCCTCAATCCAATTTCAGCTCTCGAACAAAATCCAGCCAGAGTAGAAGATCGAAAACGTAAGATGGATGATGGGGCTGGCGGAATCATCGAGACAGCAATTAAGTTTCCAGTATGGTTCGATGCTATTGCTAGTGGCGGCACGCCTATGCGTGAAGCCCTGACCAGAGCCGCCGAAGAGTTGGTGACTTGGTGTGATGCCCATCCGGATTGCTATCCTCCGACTATCCTGCATGTGACTGACGGCGAATCAAACGACGGTGACCCGGAAGAGATTGCCAATCATCTACGACAGATTCGCACCAATGACGGTGAAGTTCTGATTCTTAATATTCATGTCAGTTCTCTCGGAAATGATCCAATCAGATATCCTTCCTCAGACACTGGCTTACCGGATGCCTACGCTAAGCTGCTTTTCCGTATGTCCAGCCCTCTTCCGGAACATCTGGTGCGCTTCGCTCAGGAAAAAGGGCATACAGTCGGTATCGAATCTCGTGGATTCATGTTCAATGCTGAGGCTGCCGAACTCGTCGACTTCTTCGACATCGGAACCCGCGCTTCTCAGTTGCGTTGATTCAGCAATGAAACTGGAGTTCTTAGGGACAGTTCCGAAAGATCCTGAATACCCTAAGGCGAATGAAGATAAATTTGCCTTCTCCGAAGATGGGAGAAGGCTGGCGCTATGTGATGGCGCGAGTGAGTCCTTTAACTCAAAGTTATGGGCCGATCTTCTTGCTCGTAAATTTACTGCAGATCCAAAAGTAAATCCTGAATGGGTAGCATCTGCTTTAGCGGAATATTCTGCCACGCATGACTTCCCTTCTATGTCTTGGTCACAGCAATTGGCATTCGAAAGAGGCAGTTTTGCGACACTAATAGGTGTAGAGGAATTTGAAGAGCATCAGGCGGTAGAGATTCTTGCTATTGGAGATAGCATCACCATGCTGGTTGATTGCGGCAAACTCATTTGCGCATGGCCTTTCGATCATCCAGAAAAATTTAATGAGCGGCCAACACTCCTTGCTACGTTGCCCGCTCATAACGATTTCGTTGGTGGAAGCACTTTCTGGACACGGCATGGGAAAACTTTTTACCTTGAAAAACTCACCCAACCCAAACTCCTCTGTATGACAGATGCACTCGGCGAATGGGCACTGAAACAAGCGCTGGCAGAGGATTCTGGTTTTATCGAATTACTTTCACTGCAAACTGAGGAACAGCTTGCAGAGTTAGTTCTGAGAGAGCGTGCAGCAAAACGTATGCATATCGACGACTCAACGCTGCTTGTACTATCGTTTTAACGCGGAAAGAAAGATGCCTTACCCATCTCTTGAACAATACAACCAAGCGTTTCAGCTACATAGTAAGCTGCTAATCGATCCTGAATTGAAATCTGGCGCTGTTGCCACGACAGGGTTGGGTCTACCCCTAGCCATCAGCGGTGGCTTTGCATTGACCTATACGATCAAATCAGGCGTTAAGAAATACGCCGTTCGTTGTTTTCATAGAGAGTCAAAGGCTTTAGAACGCCGTTATGAGGCTATCTCGAGGAAAATTTCTAGCCTTCGCTCCCCCTATTTTCTCGACTTCCAGTTTCAGCCCCAAGGGATCAAAGTCGAAGGAATATTTTACCCTATTGTCAAAATGGCATGGGCCAAGGGAGAGACACTTGGAGAATTCCTGGAGGTCAACAGGCGTTCTGCGCAAGCAATAGCGAAACTATCTGCATCGATTGAATCACTTGCTGCCTACCTTGAAAAAGAAAAAATAGCACATGGTGATTTCCAGACCGGAAACCTGATGGTTTCCGACGGAGGTGCAACCGTCCAGTTAATCGACTATGACGGAATGTTCGTTGATGAGATTAAGACATTAGGAAGCTCGGAGCTGGGGCATGTCAATTTTCAGCATCCCCGCCGTAAAGCAACGAATCCGTTCAATCACACTCTGGACCGTTTCTCACTTATTACGCTCTGGCTAGCTCTTAAAACCTTGCAAATCGATCCGTCCATTTGGGATAAATCAAATTCGGAACTGGATGCAATCATTTTTCGAGCTAATGACTTTGTAGACCCCGGTTCATCTTCCATCTTAGGGATGCTATCGCGCATTCAACAGCTTTCCCCCTATGTAAAGAATTTTGCCGCAGTCTGCGCTTCAGCGATGGAAAAAACGCCTTCCCTTGATGACTTCATTGCTGGCAGAAACATTCCTGTATCCCTGGCAACTATTAGTATAAATGGGGATATACCAAGCAGCAGACTGAAACCAGGTTACATTGGTGCTTACACCGTCCTGTCAGCCATGGATTACAGTGCTTGCCTTCAGCGAGTTGGTGATAAAGTTGAAGTTATCGGTAAAATTATTGATGTCAAACTTAGTTATGCCCGAAATGGAAAACCATATATCTTTGTTAATTTCGGTGATTGGCGCGGTAATATATTCAAAATATCAATATGGAACGAAGGCATTAGCGCTTTGCCTTCAAAACCTGATGCCTCATGGATCGGGAAATGGATTAGTGTAATCGGTCTTATGGAACCGCCCTATGTCAGTGGGAAATACAAATATTCACATATCTCAATAACAGTTACGACCATCGGGCAAATGACCGTTCTTTCAGAAACAGATGCCCGTTGGCGCCTTGCTGGACCAAACGATAGTCGACAAATATCAACTTCTACTAGCAGCAATCAGGAAGCCTTGGAGCGCATTAAGGGTAAGAGCACCACTTCAACTCCTAAGCCTGTGAGCACTAACGCAACAACTGCAAACCAGGCAATCCTCAACAAGTTACGGGCTTCTACACAAACTGTAGCACCAGCAAGAGCGCAAACTCAGCATGTAGTACCTAATAAATCATCAACGCATTATGTAGCACCGACGAGAACATCAGCTTCACAGCCGGTTCAAAATATTCCGAGCCCTGCTAACACCTCAAAGCAGCAAACCTCTCAAAAAAATATAGTTACAAAGATTTTGAAATGGCTTTTGGGATGATTGGTACTTGTAAAGAACAAGTACAATTTCAGTGGCCGTATAGCTTGCGCTTGAGGCGCCTGCGGGTATGATCTTGCGACATACACCACTAAAATGAATTCGTGGCGGCACTTTTAGCCTGCCCCTATGTTTTCCCGAGGATTTACATGAACAACGCTGAACAGCTATTCCTAAACGAGCTGGATAACAAATTCTGGAAGGCGGCTGACAAGCTGCGCGCCAACATGGATGCCGCCAACTACAAGCATGTCGTGCTGGGGCTAATCTTTCTGAAGTATGTCTCCGATGCTTTTGAAGCCCGTCAGCAGGAGCTGATCACGCTGTTCCGCGATGTTGGCAACCCGGATAACATCTACGCCATGTCGCGCGATGATTACGACTCCGACGAAGACTACGCGCAGGCGATTGTTGATGAGCTGGAAGTCGAGGATTACTACACCGAAAAGAACATCTTCTGGGTCCCTAAAGCTGCTCGCTGGGACACGCTGAAAACGAAAGCCATGCTGCCGACCGGTACGGTGCTGTGGGTGGATGAAACAACCGGGCAGGATGTGAAGCTGCGCTCTGTCTCCTGGCTGGTAGACAACGCGCTGGATGAAATCGAAAAAACCAACCCGAAACTGAAAGGCATCCTGAACCGCATCAGCCAGTACCAGTTGGGCAACGAGGTACTGACTGGGCTGATTAACACCTTCTCTGACGCCAACTTCAGCAACCCGGAATATAACGGTGAGAAACTGAGCTTAAAGAGCAAAGATATTCTCGGCCACGTCTACGAATATTTCCTCGGTCAGTTCGCGCTGGCGGAAGGTAAACAGGGCGGCCAGTATTACACGCCGAAAAGTATCGTCACCCTGATTGTTGAAATGCTGCAACCGTATAACGGGCGCGTGTATGACCCGGCGATGGGTTCCGGCGGGTTCTTTGTTTCCAGCGACCGTTTTATCGAAGAGCACGCGGGCGAGAAGCAGTACAACGCCGCCGAGCAGAAGCGCAATATCTCCGTTTACGGCCAAGAGTCCAACCCGACCACCTGGAAGCTGGCGGCGATGAATATGGCGATCCGGGGTATCGACTTTAACTTCGGCAGCAAAAACGCCGATACCCTGCTGGACGACCAGCACCCGGATCTGCGTGCCGACTTCGTGATGGCAAACCCGCCGTTCAACATGAAGGAGTGGTGGAACGCGAAGCTGGAAAACGACGTGCGCTGGAAATATGGTACGCCGCCGCAGGGCAACGCCAACTTTGCGTGGATGCAGCACATGATCCACCACCTCGCGCCAAAAGGTTCGATGGCGCTGCTGCTGGCGAATGGCTCAATGAGTTCCAACACCAATAATGAAGGCGAAATCCGCCGCAACCTGATCGAAGCCGATTTGGTCGAGTGCATGGTGGCGCTGCCAGGGCAACTGTTTACCAACACCCAAATCCCAGCCTGTATCTGGTTCCTGACCAAAGATAAATCCGGTGGCAACGGCAAAGCGCACCGTAAAGGTGAAGTGCTGTTTATCGACGCGCGCCAGATTGGTTATATGAAAGATCGCGTGTTGCGCGACTTTACCCGCGAAGATATCGCCAGAATCGCCGATACCTTCCACGCCTGGCAGACGGATAAAGGCTATGAAGACGAAGCCGGATTCTGTTTCTCCGCAACACTGGAAAATATTCAGAAAAACGACTTTGTGCTGACCCCAGGGCGCTACGTTGGTGCTGCCGAGCAGGAAGAAGACGATGAACCCTTTGCCGAGAAGATGGCACGCCTGACGGCGCAGCTGAAAGATCAACTGGAAGAGAGCGCGAAGCTGGAAGCACAGATTAAGGCGAATCTGGGGGGGCTGGGTTATGAGCTTTGAGCCTAAATTATGTAACAAGTGGATTGTAAAACCGTTAATTGAATGCACTATAGATAAAGTTATTTCCTATGGCGTTGTGCAACCGGGTAAACATGACCCCAAAGGGGTCCCGCTTGTGCGAGTAAATAATATTACTGGAAATGATTTTAATTTGAATAATGTATTATTTATTTCAAAAGAAATTGAAGAAAAGTTTAGCAGAACTAGACTTGTTGGCGGAGAAGTTTTACTGACCCTCGTTGGAAGTACTGGTCAAAGTATGGTTGTTCCTAAAGAACTATCTGGTTGGAATGTACCTCGTGCTATTGCGGTTATTCGAGTGAAAGAGGATATAGGTGCTGAATGGGTAAATTTATGTTTACAAACGAAGGAAGTTGCTGAGTATCTGGATGCTAGAGCCAATACTACTGTTCAGAAAACACTTAACCTAAAAGATGTGCGAGAAATCCCAATACTTTTACCGCCGCCACAACTGAAGTCAGCTATAGAGAATGTTGCATTAGGTATTAGTAAAAAAATCCAATGCAATAATAAAACCAACCAAACCCTCGAACAAATGGCCCAAGCCCTGTTCAAAAGTTGGTTTGTCGATTTTGAACCAGTAAAAGCCAAAATGGCGGTGTTGGAAGCGGGTGGCTCGCAGGAAGATGCAACGCTTGCCACCATGACGGCCATTTCCGGGAAAGATGCGGATGCGCTGGCGGTTTTTGAGCGTGAACACCCTGAGCAATATGCCGAATTAAAAACTACAGCAGAACTGTTTCCGTCAGCGATGCAGGACAGTGAGCTGGGGGAAATTCCGGTGGGATGGATGGTTAATTCAACCTCTGAACACTACAGTATTTCTATTGGTAAAACTCCACCAAGAAAAGAAGCTCAATGGTTCTCAATAAATAGTGAAGATTTAAAATGGGTTTCAATAAAGGACATGGGTATTGCTTCAACCTATATATCTGAAACAAGTGAAAGGTTAACCCATGAGGCTGTTAAAAAATTCAACATTAAAGTAATGCCTGCAAATACGGTATTCCTAAGCTTCAAACTGACTGTCGGAAGGGTTTGTATTACGACGGAAGAAATGTGCTCAAATGAGGCTATTGCCCATTTTACACCTAAAGAAAATAAATACGAAAGCCATTGGTTGTATCATGCTCTCAAGTCCTTTGATTTTAATAAACTAGGGAGCACGTCATCTATTGCAACGGCTGTAAACTCAAAAACCATTAAAGAAATGAAACTTATTTTCCCGAATGAGATAATTGCAAAAAAATATACAAAAAAAGTTTCATCTATAATGAAATTACAACAATTAAACTCAGAGGAAATAAATGGCTTAACCCAACTCCGCGACACCCTTCTCCCCAAACTTCTCTCGGGTGAAATTACCCTGCCGGAAGCAGAACAGATAATCAGCGAGGAAGCCTGATGCTAAGCGAAGACGATTTAGAACAGCAATGCCTGCAATGGTTTGCTGAACAGGGCTGGGACGTGCTACACGGGCCGGATATCGCGCCGGATGGTGATAACCCGCTGCGTGCCTCATTTCATGATGTGTTTCTGCGCCCGGTCATGCTGGAGCAGCTGCAAACCATCAACCCCCATCTCCCTGTTTCCGTGCTGGAAGAGGTGATACTGCGTATTACCCGCCCCGAAAGCCCGGATCTGGTCGTCAGCAACAAAGCATTCCATCATCTGCTGCTCGACGGCGTACCCGTCGAGTACAAGCGCGAAGACAAGACGGTTCACGATAAAGCGCTGCTGATGGATTTTAACCATCCCGGCAATAACCGCTTTATGGTCGTGAACCAGGTGGCTATTCAGGGGACAAAACAGGTTCGTCGTCCGGATATCATTGGCTATATCAACGGCCTGCCGGTGGCGGTGATTGAGCTGAAAAGCCCAATTGATGCCAATGCCGATATCTGGGCCGCGTTTAACCAGCTGCAGACCTATAAAAACGAACTCAGCGACCTGTTTATCTGCAACGAAGCGCTGGTGGTGAGCGACGGGCAGAATGCGCGTATCGGCTCGCTGACCGCTGATGAAGAGCGCTTCCTGCCGTGGAAAACCGTGGCTAACGAAGACGATAAGCCACAGTTTGACTGGCAGTTGCAAACCGTCGTGAAGGGCTTCTTTAACCGTGCGCTTCTGCTCGATTACATTCGCTACTTTGTGCTGTTTGAGTCTGACGGCAAACGGCTGATCAAGAAGATTGCCGCTTACCATCAGTTCCACGCGGTGCGTGAGGCAGTTGCGGCTACGATTGTGGCGTCTACCGGCAAACATCTGCCGCTACGCAGTAACATTACCCCCGGCAGTAAAAAAGCGGGCGTGGTGTGGCATACCCAGGGTTCGGGCAAAAGTATCTCTATGTGCTGCTACGCCGGAAAGCTGCTGCAACAGGCGGAGATGAACAATCCGACGATTGTGGTGGTGACGGATCGTAACGATCTAGACGGGCAGCTCTATGCGACCTTCTGCCAGGCGCAGGATTTACTGAAGCAAACGCCTTTACAGGCCAACGACCGTGACGAGCTGCGCGAGCTGCTCAATGCCCGCGAATCCGGCGGCATCATCTTTACCACCGTGCAAAAATTTGCGCCGCTGGACAACGAGCAGAGCCATCCGGTACTCAATCAGCGCAGCAATATCGTGGTGATTTCCGATGAAGCGCACCGCAGCCAGTATGGCCTGAGCGCCACGCTGGACCGCGAAACCGGGGTCTATAAATACGGTTACGCCAAACACATGCGCGACGCGCTGCCGAATGCGTCGTTTATGGGCTTCACCGGTACGCCGATTGCCTCTGAAGATAAAGATACCCGTGCCGTGTTCGGTGATTATGTCTCTATCTACGATATTCAGGATGCGGTTGATGATGGCGCGACGGTGCCGATTTACTACGAATCCCGGCTGGCAAAACTCGATCTGAACCATGACGAGCTGGAAACGCTCTCTGATCAGGTCGATGAACTGGTAGAAGACGAAGAAACGGGCCAGCAAGAAAAAACCAAAGGTGACTGGAGCCGTCTGGAAAAGCTGGTCGGTTCAGAGCCACGTATTCAGCAGGTCGCCGCCGATCTGGTTCAGCATTTTGAAACACGTAACACTGCCATGAACGGCAAGGCGATGGTTGTCGCCATGAGCCGCGAGATCTGCGTGAAACTGTACGATGCCATCGTGGCGATACGCCCTGAATGGCACAGTGAAGACGTTGAACAAGGGGCGATCAAAGTCATCATGACCGGATCAGCGTCAGATAAAGATCATCTGCAATCGCATATCTACAACAAACAGACCAAAAAACGCCTGGAAGCCCGCTTTAAAGATCTAAATGACCCGCTGAAACTGGTGATTGTGCGGGATATGTGGCTGACCGGGTTTGATGCCCCATGCTGCCACACCATGTATATCGACAAACCGATGCGCGGCCATAACCTGATGCAGGCGATTGCCCGCGTTAACCGCGTGTTCCGGGATAAACCCGGCGGACTGGTGGTGGATTATATCGGCATTGCGAACGAGCTGAAGCAGGCGCTGAAAACCTATACCGATTCAAAAGGTAAAGGACAGACAACGGTCGATGCCCGGGAAGCCTTCGCTATTCTGCTGGAAAAAATGGATGTCATTCATGGGATGTTTGCCCGTTCGGCGGGTAAGCCGGGGTTTGATTACACGGGCTTCTCCCGCGATCCGCTGGCCTTCTTGCGTGATGCCGTGAACTACATTCTGGGGCTGGATGACGGTAAAAAACGTTATCTCGACGTCTCTCTGGCGATGAGCAAAGCCTGGTCATTGTGTAACACCATTGATGAGGCCAAACCTTTACAGGAAGAGTTCGCGTTTCTTTCGGCGATCCGAGTTGGGCTTATCAAACTTGATCCGAAAGCCAAATTTAGCCAGTCAGAGAAAAACTCGCTGCTGAGTAAAATTCTTGATAATGCTGTTGTCGCAACAGGGGTTGAGGATGTTTTTGCCCTGGCGGGGTTAGATAAACCCAATATTGGGCTGCTGTCGGATGAGTTCCTGGAAGAAGTGCGGGAAATGCCACAGCGTAATCTGGCGGTGGAACTGCTGGAAAAACTGCTAAATGACGGCATCCATGCTCGTTCTGGTAATAACGTGGTGCAGCAGAAAAAATACTCTGACCGCCTGAAAGCCGTTTTGCTGAAATACAATAACCGGGCGATTGAAACCGCGCAGGTGATTGAAGAGCTTATCCAGATGGCGAAAGCGTTCCAGGAAGCGATGGCGCGTGATGAAGCGCTGGGGCTAAACCCGGACGAAATCGCGTTCTACGATGCACTGGCGGAAAACGATAGCGCGGTACGAGAGCTGGGTGATGATGTCCTTAAGAAACTGGCTATCGAAGTCACGTTAAAATTGCGTCAATCCACAACTGTAGACTGGCAGGTACGAGAAAGCGTGCGTGCGAGGTTACGTATTCTGGTGCGCCAGACACTACGCAAATATAAGTATCCGCCGGATAAAACACCGGGTACGGTGGAGCTGATTTTAAAACAGGCTGAGGTTATCTCGAATCATTGGACGGTATAGCAACTGATGAGTTCTATCCGCCGAGGATGACGGTGAATTTTAGTCTCAAAAAAATCTCATTTGATTATAAAAGGAAAATAGCAAAGTGAGTAGAAACCCATGGGAAGTTCCTGAATGGCATGCTCTAGGCCGAGAAGCATCATTAGTCTGTCATCTCATTGGATCAGGTGCAACAGCTATAGGTAGGGCCAATTACGCTGACAAGATGGGAGAATATTACACTGCGTTCTTTGGACTTTCAGTTGGGTTAGAAAGGCTTTCAAAGTTAATATTGGTTGCGCATTATGCTATTGAGAACCAAGGAAGAATGCCTGATGAGAAAGTTGTGAGAAAATTTGGACACAAACTAATCGACTTGACCAATGAGGTTGAGAATATTTCCAAAAAAATGGAACTATTACTTGAATATAAAATGCCTACAGGAAAAATTCCTCACAAGATACTTGAATGTTTAGATTCATTTGCTGATGCTCGGAGAGGTAGGTATGCAAATTTTGCTTCATTAGGTAACCCCTCTTTAACCAGTGATGAACCTATTAACAAGTGGTGGGGAGAAGTAGCTGAGTGCATACTAGAAAAACATTATTACGGTACAACTGCTCAAAGACGTGTTGAAGGGGATGCTGAATTAATCGATGCTATGATGTCACGTTTTACAATGGTATTGCATACAGATGAGACCGGAAATATTATGCAAGATGTTAAGTCTTCCTCAACACGTACTGGCCAAAACGTTATCGTACAAAAGTGGGGAAGATACTATTCTCTAACTATCGCTCGATGGCTTGCAACAATTTTATCTGAGCTTTCTCAGATCGCTTGCTATAAATATAATATCGAAGGTTTTTTTGGTCTGAATGAACATTTTTATAGTTACACTGTTGACGATAGTTTCTTAAAAACCAGAAAGATATGGCCTCTAAAATAATAGCAAGCTTAACAAACACCATATATCGTGAATACGAAGCTGAGCTCACAACAAGCTGTGAGCTCCCTATTACTTCAGGCCCCTCTAAGTAAGCATGCATACCGTATTCCTGTTTTTTACATAAACCTGACAGTCAGGTTTTACTGGTTTCAACATATAAAGTTGTTAGGCTAAGTTTGAGCTAATACATATATTGCAGTCAATTGCTGCAACCAGAGATGCTTCCCACTTCAGCCCAACTATTTATCCACCATTACCCCGATTAATTTTCGCATAGTCAAACGGCGTAATCCCCTTCTCCCGATTCGCATCCAGATAATCCGCCCACCACTGCAGCATTAACCTGCGCTCTCCCAGATGCTCCGCCTTGTGGATGTAAGCTGCTCGCACAGAGCTACGCTCTTGGTGACTCATCTGCCGCTCTACCGCATCCCTCGACCATAATCCCGACTCGATCAACGAGCTACACGCCATCGTCCTGAAACCATGCCCACATACTTCCGTTTTCGTGTCATAACCCATCACTCTCAGCGCCTTGTTCACCGTGTTTTCACTCATAGGTTTACGCGGATCGTGATCGCCCACAAAGATCAGCTCACGGTTTCCACTCATGCTTTTGATCTTTTGCAAGATAGCGAGAGCTTGTCGCGACAAAGGAACAAGATGTGGAGTACGCATCTTCGAACCACGTTGAGAATGCTTAACTCCTTCCAGTGGCTCACGCTCGCCCGGAATCGTCCACATAGCCGTTTCAAAATCCACTTCTGTCCAGCGAGCAAAACGTAACTCGCTCGAACGGATGAAAACCAGTAACGTCAAATCCACAGCTAACCGCGTTAATGGTCTGCCGGTGTAGTTATCAATGCGATGGAGTAACTCAGGAATGCGATTGAGATCTAGCGCAGCGCGATGCTTTCGTTTAGCTGTTGCGATCGCACCAGTGATCTCTTGTGCAGGATTGTAATCAATTAAGCCGTTCTGTACCGCAAAGCGCATTATTGCCGTTGTTCGCTGTTGAAGACGCGCAGCCACTTCAAGGCGTCCTGACTTTTCCACTGCTTTAATTGGGACCAGTAAGTCACGAGTACCAATATCTTTGATATTTCGCTTCCCAACTGAAGCAAATAAATTGTCTTCCAAGCTTTTCAATACACGAGCGCTATGCGATGCCGACCACTTTTGATTGCTGGCATGCCAGTCTCTGGCGACCACTTCAAACGTTATCGCCTCTTGCTCCTGCTCTACCTTAACGGCTTTCTTGTTCTCACTTGGATCGACGCCATTAGCTATTAGCTTACGGGCTTCATCCCTGCGTGCCCGGGCATCCGCTAGCGAGACTTCGGGGTATTTCCCCAACGCCAGCATCTTCTCTTTGCCGCCGAAGCGATAACGAAGTCGCCAGTATTTAGAACCGTTAGGGTGAACCAGCAATACCATGCCGTCACCGTCAGTCAGTTTATAGGCTTTTGCTTCAGGCTTAGCCGAACGAACCTTCACATCACTCAGAGCCATGATGAGTATCCTTTCAAGGGTTCTGTGTGGGTACAAACATTATCGAACCGCGATATACCCGCAGTTGTACCCGCATCAGTAAGTTGATGTAGATTGAATCAGGTTGACT
>ERZ791922.930-NODE-930-length-13758-cov-3.984529_pt1 | contig 13758 bp, 11 predicted proteins | sample MGYA00510134_ERZ791922 | MGnify/ENA primary metagenome ERZ791922 (study PRJEB30046, sample SAMN00792101) | human gut metagenome | study: EMG produced TPA metagenomics assembly of the A metagenome-wide association study of gut microbiota in type 2...
TTTAAAGCCTTAAAAACTTCTTCTTCTTGATCTTTTTCAATCCTAAGAATTCTTTTCTTTAATAAATTAGGATCTAATCTATAAAGGTTTCTTAATTCAGAAAACAATATAGAAATTATATATGGTTCATCATTTTCTGTTTTTACAGGAAACACCAATCCATTTCCTCTTGGATCAACTGATGGTGCAAATAATTCACTATCATAATCATTATAAACATTTATCATATCATCATTTTTCAACATAAATTATCTCTCCTTAAACTCAATAATAATAAAAGGTAGGATGTTACTCCTACCTCAATTACCTAAGATGTTTTCTTTAACTTAGCTATCTTTTCTATTTTATCTATGCATACACCAAATTCAACACCAGTGAACTTTAATGAAATAGTTTCATTATTGTTATCATTAGTAACTAAACTTCTCATTTCGCCCTTAGTGTACATTTCTCCTATCTTTCCTGCTACACCTATTACAACATCCTTTGGAAGTAATGTTTCACCATTACCCATCTTCTTTCCTGCCTTAATAGAGTCTAGTTGAACGCCATTATATACTTCAAGCATAGATACTTGGTTTAGTTTGTCCTTCATAGCTTCAGAATAATAGTTTTCTATTCCTGATACTCTAGATAGCTCTCTCATAGTAGTTGATAAACCAACTGCTTGAGGTAATCCACCATCAAAGTTGTAATCACCTAAATATCCTGTGAAAGCATCTACAGCTTCTTTTGTCATTGCTCCTGTATAAGTCTTAACATTATCTCCACCAACTAATAGTGAATCTAAGTAATTCATTAATACAGCAAATCTCTTAGCTTCAAATTCTTGTAATGCAAATATTGCTAATGTAGCAACACCTAATGCACCATTTCTTCTAAGATTAGACATTGGTATTTCAGTTTCTATTTGTAAGTGTTTCTCCATAACTGTACCAACTGTAAAGTCTATGTAAGACTTATCAACATTACCAGTTCTGTTTGCACTTTCTACAGCAACTAAAGTATTCTTGTATGACTTTTTAACCTTTAATAAATCAAATTCTCCATATGAGTTTACATCAAACATTTGTTCTAAAATTTCATTTGGAGCTGTAAATATTTCAGGTTCAATAATCTTTACAACAACTTCTGCAATAGATTCCTTTGCTTGTGTATTTCCATACTTCCATGCCTTATTTACCATATCATCTACAGTTTCTGAAAATGCCTTTTCATCCTCTGATAATTCTGCATTTGTAAAAACGTTTTTAGCCCATTGTAAAGCTTCACCGTTCTTAAACATATCTGCTACTCTTTGTTCGCTTAATTCAATTCTTTCCATATTATCTTCAGTCCTCCTTTTATTTAATCTATTTTATAATCTTAAACCCTAAATATTTAGCACCTGCAATATTCATAAATCCTAAAGATCTAATTTTGCTTGTGCTTGAGTCAACAGCCTTGACTAACTTTCCATTAGCAACATCTAAAGTTTTACCTGCCACTGCCTCAGCTTCAGGTAGGGCAACTGTATCACCAAATTCAGTAGTAGCATATCTTTCTCCTTCTTGTGGCACTTCAAGACCTGCTAGCTCCCCTGACTTTATTAAATCTTGTGTTATTGATAAGTCAGATACTGATTCTCCATTTGCAACGTCTATATCAACAACGACATCTCTTACTACTACACCTTCAAAATCTGCTGTAGCAGTTGCTAGAACTAACTCTCCTTTTGCATCATCAACTTTAACAAATGATCCTCTTTTCATATCTGTTTTTGCTCTTTTTGTAGCATCAATATTCTTACCAACTATTGTTTGTAAATGTCTTAACATATTGTAATTCCTCCTTCTATCTTCTTTTATTGTTTGAAAGCATATCCAAAATTGAATTGCCACTCGAACCGTTGTATTCATATTCTTCTGTTGAATTTAAATCAGTAGATACTTCTATATTTTCTTCTGACGTTTCAACGTTTTCTTCAGATATTTCTGCTTGTTTTTGAGAATTTGCTTTAATTACTTCTTCAGCAATGCATTTTAAAACTTCATCCTCATTTAATTCAGAAATAGCCTTTTGAAGCCTTTCGCTTGTCTCTATAAATTCTTCAGTTATATATCCACTCGAAATAGCTGTCTTCTTTAATTCCTCTTTCTTTTCAGCAATTTCTTGCTTTGCTTGTTCTGCTTGAATGTCTTCTATTTGATGTTTAAATACTTCTAAAGCAGAAATAGTCTTATCTCTTTCAGATATTATTGCTTCGTTAGCTTTAATAGTCTCACCAAGCTTCACGATATCACTTACTTTTTCAGATAGTTCAGTTTGAACTCCTTTTAATTGTTCCTTTAGTTCAGAAACATCAACTTGAGATTCTTTTGGTATAAATACCATTTTTACTTCTTCTTTTGATACAATAGATATATCTCCATTGTCATCAATTGAATATGAAACTTTTAAAAAGTCCTCATCTAGAGATTTATCTCCACATCTTTTTAGATAAGCTATATTCTCTGTAGGATAAACTAATTCTAAATAATACCACTCTGTACAGTCTTCTCTTTCAAGTTCCCATACAATATTTCTTAATTTTTTAGAAATATCATTCATTGTCAATGCCGATACTTCTATTTCCTTGTTTTCTTCTGCCATTTCTTCTCCTCCTTTTTTATTTAATTTATTTTCTTCTGATTGTTGTTCAGATAAAATACTTTGTCTATCAATATCAATAGCTTGTGATAATTCATCGACTTCTTCTTCAGCTACTTGTAAGTCAGTAACTTTTGAACAATCATAAGCAGGATTAACAATTGAACCATCAATAGGTCTTCGACCTAACAAGCAATGTCCAATATAGTAGCCTTCATTTATAATATCTACGCTCTGTCCATTCTCAATAGATTTTGTTGAATCAGTAATACATAATTCCCAACTACTAGACAAAGGTTCGTTATTAGCTACTTTATTAAGAATTACATTTTTAGCATTTTCAAACCTACCCCACATCAGAGCTTGTGCCGTAATATAATCTTTTCCGTCTATATTTTTTACTTCTGCATTTAAAAAAGTACCTATAGCATCAGTATCTAAAATAGTTTTTGTGTTTAACTTTCCATCTTCTAAAACATATTTTGTCTTCTTATTATGGCTCGTAAAATCAAACTCATCAGTATTTGCAATTTTAGAAACCCTTCCTACAAGTGGTTGATTGATTAATGTAGGCAACCAATTATTTATTGTATCCTTATTAATCTTTTTTCCATTTTTATTAGTTTCAAAGTCACATATTATAAAATCCAACAAAAGATTACCATGATTATCTTCGGAAACTTCTATCTGTTTAGATAAAATAACTTCATTCATCTTAATCACCACCCTTCTATACCTTTACAACTTTGTCTTTGTTTTGTTTATCAATAATTGCCTTGTCCTGATTTTTAGATTTTTCAGAACCATTACTATTTTTCTCACCATTATTATCCTTGGTGATAATATTATCTTCCTTGCCCGATATAGTAAACGAAGTAGGATGACTTACAAATACATTATCTAACCCCTTAGTTCCATCACCATTGTCAATTTCATTCTCGTATTTTCTTCTTTCTAATTCTTCATCAAAATTAATATCAAGCAACTCAAATGAAGTTTTATATGAAGCTCCAATCTTTGAATATAAAGCATCAAATAATCTTAATCTTGTTTCATAATCAAGCAATAATGTACTTTGTATCTCTATCTTAGGTGAGTATTCTACAGGATATCCATTTTCGACACATACGTCTTTGTAAAACTTATTTATTATTGGCTCTAATTGTTTTGTTATCTTATTAATGCTTTTTAATAAATCCTCATACGATAACTTAACAGTATTAACCCCAATTTTGCTTTCATTTGTAATAAAAGATATTCCCAGTGCATTAAGAACTCTATTTCTATTAGATAAAACAGTTTCATTACTAGTTAAATCAGTCTTAGGTTCTAATATTTCTAAGTTTTCAACAAATGGAGTCCCTGTGTATATAACTACATCATCACTCATAGCTTTCAATAAACTAGCTTGTGAATATCCAACTGCGTTTAAATCAAATGATTTACCATCTTGACTTATCATTTCTTTACGCATTTTTTGGAAAAATACCTTCTTAGCTTTAGCGTTCAAATTCTTTCTATCTACATTATCAATAGTTTCAAGTGTTAGTAATGGAGGCAATGCTTTAAACATAGGAGTAACCCCATATGGTTTACCAAAATTATTTATCCTTACCACGCCTATATTTTTAGGATTTAAATACACATATCTATCACCAAGTTTATACGCTTGGTAAACTTCATCAGGATAATCTCTTTTTATCTCCTTATCTATAGCTAGGTCTATACTTACCTTTTGTTTATATTTCATTTTTCCATATTTCTTCATACTTGTAGTTAATTTTGTTTTTAATTCTTGAACATTAAATACAACCAAAGGTTCTCCATTTACGTTCCTGTCAGTTATTTCAACTACCTTTAATGGGTACTTTACTATTCCATAACCTTTGTCTTTATTGCCTTTTTTATAGAATATATAGTTACCTTCTGTATATGTAGTCATAACTGAATTGATTATTAATTTCTCAATGTCTATTTGTTCATTAAAATTGTCAATTACCAATTTTAAATCTTGCTTTAATTTACTCTCTTGTTTCTTGCTTTTTTTATCAATTTTAACAACTGGATAATTAACCTTAAACTTTGTATTTATGTTATTCTCAATTATCTCAACTGTTTTACCTATAAGATCATCTTTATTTATGTTGTACTTAACCAATCCATTAATCTTAAAAACCTTATCTATATCATTTTGAGTATTTTTAGCTAAGTTACTTAGTTCACTAGAAGTAGTGATATAGGTATTGCTTTCCTTATCTAATAACTGGTCATATAATTCATTCATTTTTCTATTCTGATTACTTGCTAAATTAACAAAGTCAGCAAATTGACTATCTAAACTATTTTTATTTATTTCACTCACAATATAATTTCCATCTATATTAGATAAAAGCATACATTCGCCTTTTTTGATTACAGGCAATTTAGCATCAATAGTATTATTGTTATTTTTTTGTTGAGTTTTCTTTTTTTTAGGCACTATATCACCTCCTATATATTTAATTTACTCTATAAAGTTATACCTTGCACAAACATCGGTGCTTGTGTCCAATCTATCTCGCTATCATTTCTACTCGTTAATCCTATTTCTAATTCTTGTATAAACAAGTTAGCCATAGCGGAAGTTACGTATTTATCCTTCATTCCATTAGATGGTTCAGTTAATTTAATTTTTCCACCTTGTATAAATTCTTTGTTTAGGTTAATCATTTCATTTAATGTTAAATCTGAATACATATAAGGTGCTTCTAATCTAACTTTTTCTTCAATAGTAGAAGTTTCATATTCTTTTTTATCGCCTAAGTATAAATCTTTACAATTCATATGACTAACAAGCATTTTATATTTTCCATCTCTCATAGCTCCTAACATGGTAGTATGCATTTGATGGTTATTGTCAGCACTACCTATAAACGCCCACATAATAGGGGTAGCGTTAGGATTTTTACATCTATTAGCCAAGTCTTCGTTGTTAAAAACTTTTATAGGCACATATTCTTTGTCTCTTTCTTCATCGTATAGTATTTTCGCCATTGAATCCACAATGCTTGTTCCATAAGTACGTCCATCGAACACAAAATAATCAGCATTAAAGTCTTCTAATATCTGCCTTACTCTAATAGCTTGTGTATCGGAATCAGTACCTTCAAAAGCTTCTGTATAAACTTCATTTCTATCATATTTTTCTCTATTAGGTAATGCTCTAATACACTTAATAACAGTTAAGTCATTCTTTACTTTTTTGGTAGATTTCGACATAGCTATATCCATAGCTACTATCCTAATTTCTCCTGATTGTTTTTTTATATCTCCAAACCTATTCTTTTTGTTATCATGGTATTCATCAAGTGTTTTGGGATACCATGCTTTTTGTATTTTCTGACAACTAGATACTAAATCATATGTATAATATTGATTTTCACTTCCACCTGCCATAAGGTTTAAATATTCCATATCATATGTTACAGAATCAAATTTCTTCTTTTCTTTTAACATCTGTGCTCTACTTCTTATTCCATGTTTAACTGATAAAGCATAATCTGTAGCGAAACAAATAGCAGTTCCTTCATACATATCCCTAACCGAATCTTTTATAGTTTTCCACATCCAATGAGATTTCCAAAATGCAGAACTTAAATATATTTCTCTAGGTTCTTCTTGTAAATGTGCATATTCAGGTTTCATAGTATATGGAGTTGGTCTTAATATTTCCATAGGAGAGAATACAGCATCTATAATTTCTTTTTTACATTGTCTAAACTCATCAGTAATTAAAACTGTACTTCTTGCCCCTCTCGCATCATCATTACAAGCAGTAACAACAAATGTACTTCCATTGTGGAAAATTACTTCAATTGCATTTTGATTGGTTTGAACTTTCTTTATTTCTCTATTAAGATTAGGACTCATATTCCTTAATTCTTTTTCTATTTTTTCAGTTATTAATAAACCTGCCGTCTTTTTAAGTTTTGCAGTGGCGACAACTTTACTTCCGGGGTATAATACACAAACAGCACAAGCATATAAACTTGTAATAAAAGATTTTGCTATAGCTCTTGCACATATCAATACAACTGTTGGGGCTAAATTCATAAGATACAACATTATGATTTGATAAAAATGTAGCTTTATCCCAAAATAATGTAATACAAATCTATGGATATTTCTTCTGTAGAATGTAACCCAATCAATAATGTTTTCTTCAAACTTCTTATCAAGGTCTTCTTTTTTTGTGATTTGCATAGGTCTTTTTGTCATATCATTACTATTTTTATTGTTTTGACGACTATTTTTAAAGTTAGTAATACCCATATAACATCACCTCTTTATAAGTCATCTTCTTCTATTTCCTCATCAAATTCTATGTTTTGAAATTCTTTATCAAAATCTCTACTACCTGTAAGCAAATTCTTCATAGGTCTTAATACGAATCTTTCAAAATATTCTTTTATACCATCGTAATCTTCATATAAACTCTTATCTTGAAAATATTCTGCCGGTCTATTTTGTTCTATATCCTTTATCCATACACCAAATATCTTTGCTGAATCAGTTTCATTGACTGCTGACATTGTTCTTGGTGTTAGATTAGAATTATCCATTAAAGTCAAAAGACCTTTCTCTAACTTTTCTGTACTATCTCCTTTAGACCTTGCATTCCTTATTTCTAATTCTTTAATACATATCATTTGCACTAATCTTTGAACTGATAATTTACTACAATCATTATGAGTAGTCCAATCCATATAGTCGTCTTCTAACCATTGCAACTCCTCATCTGTAAAAGATCTTCCCCATCTTTTAACAACTTCTTTATCTATAACCGAAGTATTTTCCTTTATTACTTCCACGTCTATACTATCGCTACTATCAAAATCATCACCTGCACCATTTACGCCACCTAAACTATTTAATTTAGTCATGTATATTTGCCATATAAGAGTATCTTTATTATTTTTTTCTAATTCACTCATTGCACCATTAAATGATGCTAAATTAAAGCATATTCCTAAAGCTCTACACATATAATAAATTGCTAAATGTTCATTTTTATATTTTGAATAGTATTTATCATATACACCCCCAATACAGGTTTTACATATAGGAACTTTACCTATGGCTTGATATATATATGATTTACTCATGTAAAACTCTCTATCAGACTTATCCTTGCCACAACAAGTACAAACCAACTTTGGTTTATCAGTTTTGCTTGTGGTTTTCTTTGCACTTGCCACTATTCTCACCCTCTTTTAATTTTTTCATTTTTATATTCAAACTACCTATTTTCTAAATAAGCACTATAAAATACAAAAAGACTAGGAGAATTAACCCCTAGTCAACTTAAATCACTATAAAATCACACTTTTATATATTTAATTTATTTTATAAAAACACTTTATATTGTTCTTTTTTCTGTTCTATCTCATCTAATTGAATCACATCAATGTTATTGTAGTTTATTTTTTCTCCATCATTATATCTAATAATTGTATAACAATAATCTTGTGGAGTATAACCTAATTTACCATTTGATGCATATTCATGGTTCTTACACATACATCCATTTTCTACTACATAAACACCTTGTCTTCTACTTACTTTCATTTGACTATATTTATGGGTATGTGCAAATATTAATACCTCAAATATTTCATGTTGGTTTAAGAAATATTCACTTACCTTCTCACACATTTTGCCATCTACTGCTGAGAAGTCTTTTGGATGAGATATAATTATCTTATCATCAATATTTACATACCATCTAGGCACGTATATTATGCCTTCTATACCTTCGTATTTCTTCTTTTTACCTTCTTCATATATAGTAAACCCATCAACTAACATCTCTAATATATTGGGATTAATAAATTTCTGAAGGTCTTTTTCATGCATTTTAGAAATCATCATTTTTAATCTTTCTTCGTGATTTCCATTAAATAAAACAATCTTTTGTCCATTATTTAATATTTTTCTAATTGATTTCATCAAATTATAAGAATAAATCAATTCTTCTGTCAATGAAGTTCTATTTATTTTAGGAAAACTTGATATACTTTCACAGTCCATAAAATCTCCACCTATTACAAGCGTATCAATTTCATGTGCATGTTTTTGTATTTCTAATAGCAAATCTTCTCTTTCAAATGGTGCATGAACATCATTTATAATCATAATATTTTTATCAAATTCTTTTGTTTTATTTTTAATCTGATCTTCTAAACATTGATTATAATTAGTAGCACTACAGCGACAACTAGATTCAGCTATTTCGTCTCCTGTCTCTTTTATGTAATAGTCATAAATATCTTTATTATTATTAAATCCATATGCTATTTTATTTCTATAAAGTCTAGCCCTATATTCTAGTAAACTTTCATTTTCTTTTTTCTTTAATAACTCTCCCATAAAATCTCCCTCACTCATATACTAATTTATTCTAAAAATTGTTGTTGCTGACACTTGGTATTAGGACATTCTACTGCTTTTCCTAACTTGGTGTCATAAATATATCCACGTTCTTCTAAATCTTGAATATCATATTTCTTACCGCAATATTTACATATAAATTTGTTTACATTATCATGTTTCTTACCCATAAACTCTTCTCTCCCTTAATTTAAGCATAAAAATAAGCCTAGCTGTACAACTAGACTATAAATGTATCAGTAGGATTAACCTACCGTCATGTGGCGTTACGCCTTCCGTATTCTACCCATCACCATTTTTTATCAAGACTTTGGACTTGCATTGGTTGGTTTAATAGACAGTCCATACAGAAGGATGAAGTTACGCTTGTAACCCATTTCCAAAAGTAGAACTGAATCTTTTTAGTTGGTAGCATCCTCACGCCCTACTACCTTTCTCCTTGTACTTCGGAGTTTTAAAGAGGAAACCATTTTAGCATAATATAAATGGGTAAAATCCTAAATATCATAGGCTTGTCGGGACTCACATAATATAATGCACCTTCTCCACTCGTGAGAAGTATCTTTGAATTATAATGCCCGATTTACTAGCAAGGAGCGAATCACTTGCCTAAATCCAAGCACTATGTAAAATAGTCAGTTAGTCTCACTACCGACAGCTTCGAGTATTCTCAACTCTTACTTCTCTGTTATGATTGATTTTAATATTAATATTAAACAATTCTAATTTAGACAACTATAGAGATATATTTAATTTCTGCTTAAAATCAACCTTTTATTCATTGTCAAATCCTATACGAGACAAGCCCGTCACCTCGTGCAAGTCTCTAAAGGTATCTGCAATTCTTTTGTTAATATCCCACTTTGTCAAGGCACGTAAGGGATTCACGCTAAATTGTAGCTTTGTTTACCCATATGTAACTCTTAGCCCTAGCCTATTAATCATATTAGGCTTATTCATATTTCGTAGTAACTCCTTACTACAATTACTATAATATACCATTACAAATACAATGTCAAGCATTATATTTAATTTATGTTATAAAAATTATTCTTCGCTAGTTGTTTCATTATTTTGCGATATTGATATAGTTAAACCACCTATATTCATAAATTCTATTAGCTTATTTGTATAATTGGTAACTATCGTTTCATCCTTCTTTACTTCTTCTATTATAAAATCTCCATCTTCATTTCTAGTTATTGTTGCTTTATTAAATTTAATTGATTTTGTTTCTGTAGCCATTTTAATTTACACTCCATTCTAAATAATATACTTCTCCAAAAAAGGTGCAATTAAGCACCTAAAATGGAGAGTTAAAAGGGGAGAATTATGAATTTATATCAACACTAAAAAGTGAGGATAGCGTATTAAAGGGTAACTATATTTCAAGCTACCCTTAGATATTAGACTTTGATCTTGTTGCAACATCTAATATATTCGATAGGAATATTCTCCTACCAATATAAGTACAATTTAAAATTTTACAAACATGCCTTAAACCTAGTGTTTTCAATGGTTACATAAAATTAGCATTTTATCAAGTCGTGCATTTTTGGCCTATTTTGGTGAATTTCACACCATATAAATCAATATTTCCCTCTTTATCTTCGATTAAATTTTCATTATTTTTCAGTTGTATATCTATACAATCTAAAAATTTTACTTTGTCACTATCATATAATAACTTTAAAATTCTAAGGCCTAATGATCTATATTCAACAAATTTTTCATTAGTATAACTTTTATTTATTCTTAAAAATAACGTGTATATAATATCTTTTGTTATTTCTATACTTTTTATCTTTCTCAGACATTCTTTATAAATATCTTGATTCAATTCCCATTTGTTGTCTACATCACTATCCCATATTTTACTCTGTTCACACTTTAGTTCTTTGGCTATTTTTTTTATTTTATTTACTTTTCTTCTATCAGCCTTGTTGGCCTTATGTTTTTTTATTATATCCAGTATATTTATAGTATTTTCGTAATTAACATCTCTATCAATCAACTCATCCAAAACTATATTTAAATAATCCATTCCAGTATTCATTTTTTTAAACTGATAGTTTCGGCCACCTTCTAAAAATGTAAAGAAATAAGGTCTGATTGAAACTTCTTTTTTTTGTTTATTTCTTATTATTTTCCCCTTTTTAATATATCCTTTATCTCTTATCTTTTTTAATTCTTTTGTGGCATCTACAGGACTAAGTTTTTTACATCTATCTATTTCTATGCATGATAAAATGTTTAGTTGACAAATATCTTTGTATAGTTCAAACAATTTTTCTTCTGATTTACCTTGATGCTTCCACTCCCAATATATAGAATTAAGTTGTTGTGCTAAATTAATTATTTCACCTATTTTATTACTACTACATTTAATATCTGTATCAGCTAAATCTTCCCAATTATATTTTCTCTTTATTCCCATTTTAGGTGTAAAATCAGTAGATACTAAAAATCTATTTACATTTTGTCCGTTAATATTTATCTTTTCTTGTAACTTTTTCGCATTTTCAACTATCCATTTATTATTAGTTATAGCCATTTGATCTCCGTCTACATCCATAGATGATTCTAATTCAAAAACATTCCAACCAATAGCACTTATATATATAACTTCCTTACTTTTGGTATTAAAGTACCTATCTAATTCATTGTATCGTCCATTCTTAAATACTGTCATATTACACATAGTGGGTTGTGGACTTCTTACCCCTAATATTTCTTCTCCAACCTTAAATTTACTAGATACACATTCATGTGGCTTTATTAAACTACTTTTATCCCATTTCCCTATACTAGCCAACAAATATTCATAAGGACAAGAAACAACCACACTATAGTTACCTTCGACCAATACATGGCCACGTCTGACATTCTTTATGTAATTATATATAATTTCATTTCTAAACTTCTTACATATCTTAGTATTAATAAAATCATCATTTATATTTAATACGTTTAATATAAAATCAGAACTTGACGAAATTCCATAAGATAATACGTTACTGTCTTCTTCATTCTTTAGACCTAAATGATATTTAAATACTCCCGTATCTTTTTTTAATTGTTTTATGTAATCTATGGTATCATTTAAAAAATATTTCATTTCTTTATATGACATTCCCAAGGTGTTTAATAATTGATAGTGTGTTTGAACCATACCATTAAAATGACGTTGTGGCTTTTCATACTTACAAACTCCCCAATCTTCAACTATATATTTTAGCCACTTTTCAAAAGTCCCGTATTTTAAATACTTAACGCTTGATGGAGTTGTTATTAATTTAATTTGGCTAATATTTTTGGCCACAGTTTTACCATTTAATTGCTTTATGTCGGTTATATTATTATCCTTAAAGAATTGTTGTATATCTGTATTAACACCTATTCCTTTGAACATTCTATTTCTTATTTGCAGTACGGCCTTATCTTCATATCCATTTTCATCAAATAATGATTTATCTAACAAACTGCTACCATCCCATATTTTATTTGTTATTTCTGTTTCTTCTATATTAGTATCTAAGTCTCCACTTATTATATTTCCGCTTTTGTCCTTCACCTCATTTATTAATCTAGTGGCCATAACTGTATCTTTAAATGTACTTTGTCCATCATCTATTAATAGAATATTTTCAGGCCTTATCTTGATTCTACCTATACAAGAAGATGTTGGTAATGATATGTACGACTCCATAGATGCACAATCCATTTCTGTATCTTCTTCATGTTCAATACCTGCGAAACTCCAATCAATCATGTGTTTGTAGTATTCATCATTAATAAATAAACATTTTCCTACTCTAGCCGAACCACTCGATCTTTTATATCTTACAAAATGTTTCAATTTCCCATCTATCATTATATTAAATCCATATCTGTATAGTTGACGCCTTATTTGCTTCTTATTTATCTTTCTTTCGGCCATAGCAATTAACTTTTTAGTATATTTAATATCTTCTATATCCGTAATTAATTCTAAGGCCTTCTTTAAGGATTCCACTCTTTCATATTCTTCGTCTGTCAGATCTTTGTCCGCCTTACAAGCGTATTTAAAAGTTATAGTTATAATATCATTACTATAAAATCTATCTTTAGCTTTATTTATTTTTATTATTTTTTTGCTTAATTTGTTCAGTTCATCTATTTCCATAGAATCATCTAAGCTACCTTTGTATATACTGTTTTTATTAACAATGTATCTTTTGGTAAGAACGTCCTTACCTTCTATTGAAAGAATTTGTGCATTCTTATTATCCATACTTTGCTCTCCTTTGATTTGCTTAATTTTACTGTTTTTTTCTTTTATCTATTAGCGTTATATCGTCATGTAGTTTACTAGTATCTTCAAAACAAAACACCACAAACCAAGGACGCTTCCAGTTTGGTTCTGTATAAATATTCCTGTTCCCCATACTTATTAATTCTAAAGCCTTATTTTTACTAAAAATTTTATATATTTTCATAAATACCACCCCTAATAGAATTTTCAAATGTTATAATACTTTCCGATATGTAATTATAATAAAAATCATAATTTTTAAACTTTTTATTATATGTTTCATAGTTTATTCTTAATAAATTTATTTTATTTTTAGTACAATATAAATCCTTCAACTTATCTCTTTGTCTGAAGTCTTTTCTCCTTTTTTCTTTACTATTAGATCTGTGTTCACAATCATCTATTTC
>ERZ791922.933-NODE-933-length-13730-cov-3.106033_pt1 | contig 13730 bp, 13 predicted proteins | sample MGYA00510134_ERZ791922 | MGnify/ENA primary metagenome ERZ791922 (study PRJEB30046, sample SAMN00792101) | human gut metagenome | study: EMG produced TPA metagenomics assembly of the A metagenome-wide association study of gut microbiota in type 2...
ACGAACTTTTATGACAGGACAAACCATTATATCGAAGTGACCTCGCCCATTGTGGAGAGCGGGGGTGACAAAGTTCTCGGCGTGATGCTTGCCAGTGTTTCTACGGATAATATCGAGACAACGAAGCAGGTGCTGTACACTCACGGAGGAGTGATCATCGGGATCGCCATGATACTTCTTGCCATGTTTAGTGTATTCCTGGCAGACCGTATGGTACGCCCGATCCACAAGATTACCGGAGCGATCGAAAACGTGACAGAAGGGTACAGTGACGATGTGCTTCATGTTGATACATTTACAGAGACAAGGCAGTTAAGCGAAGCGTTTAATAAGATGCTTGGCAGGCTTAAGATACTGGACGAGTCAAGGGAAGAATTTGTATCCAATGTGTCCCATGAGCTGAAGACGCCTATGACTTCCATGAAGGTCCTGGCGGACTCTCTCCTGGAGCAGGACAATGTGCCCGTGGAGATGTATCAGGAATTCATGCAGGATATAGCAAAAGAAATTGACCGGGAGAATCAGATCATCACAGATCTGCTCTCGCTTGTGAAGATGGACAGATCAGGGCAGACAATGAACATCCGGACCATGAATATTAATGATCTCCTGGAACAGATCCTGAAACGGTTAAAGCCGATCGCGGAAAAGAAAAATGTAGAGATGGTTATGGAAAGCTTCCGGCCTGTGAATGCGGAGATTGATGAGACGAAGTTTACACTTGCCGTATCCAATCTGGTGGAAAATGCGATCAAATATAATCACCAAAACGGCTGGGTCCATGTCTCCCTGAATGCAGATCACAAGTATTTTTATGTGAAAGTGGAGGATTCCGGGATCGGAATACCGGAGCAGGACCAGGCGCATATATTTGAAAGATTTTACCGTGTGGATAAGTCGCATTCCCGGGAGATCGGCGGGACAGGTCTCGGACTTGCCATCGCAAGGAATGCAGTGCTCGTACACCGGGGTTCTATCAAAGTATACAGCAATGAGGGAGAAGGTACGACTTTCACAGTCCGTATCCCTCTGATCTATGTGGCGGCATAGGAGGGAAAGAGATGAAAAGAAAAATCATGCTTTTAGCCGGATGTCTCTGTCTGTCCGTGATGCTTGCCTCTTGCGGGAAGCGTACAGATGTGGGAAAAGAGGATCCGTTTATTTACTGTCTGAACGAAGACAGGACAGGACTCACCAAGATCTCTTATGACTTCCCGGAAGGGAATTCGGAAGAGACTGCCAGGGCAGTGCTTGAAGAACTGAAAGAACCGGCGGAAGAGATTGAGTATACGGCTCCTATCCCGAAGGAAGTGAAAGTCCAGGGATGCCGGCTCAGAGGGAGTATCCTTGATGTGGATTTTAACAGCGCATATCTGGAAATGGGCGCCCTGGAGGAAAAGCTGGTGAGGGCGGCTGTTGTCCAGTCTTTGGTCCTGATCGACGGGATCAATGCAGTTTCGTTTACTGTGGACGGGGAAATGCTGAAAGACAGTACAGGATTTCCTGTAGGACTGATGAATGAGGACGATTTTGTGGAAAATACGGGGTCGTCTCCCACGGCTTATCAGACTGATACACTGACGCTGTATTTTGCGGATAAAGAAGGCGACAGCCTTGTCCCCCGGGAAGTAGATGTACGGTACAGCAGCAATGTATCCCGGGAAAAGCTGATCGTAGAGAAACTGATGCAGGGACCGTCCGGGAGTGGTGCTTATCCGACGATTAACCCGGATGCAAACCTTTTGAGCGTGACGATCAAGGATGGGATCTGTTACGTGAATTTTGACAGTACGTTTCTTACAGGGGCTTATGACGTGCTGCCGGAAGTGACAGTGTATTCGATCGTGAATTCTCTGGTTGAGGGAACAGAGGCACAGCAGGTACAGATCACGATCAATGGGGAAACTGATGCAAAATATATGGAGACGGTGGATCTGTCTCAGCCTCTTGAGGAGAAAGAAGAATTGGTCGCAGCCGAAGAATAAAAAGAACAATGAGAAAGCGGCCGCTTTGTATGGTGTGCGTTCTGTTCGTGGCGGTGCAGGCAGTCAGAGTATGGTTTTTCGGCGCGGGGGCAGAGGCTTCCGCGCTGGAAAATGCGCTTCTGAACAGCATGCCTTCAGCCCGAATCACTCTGGAAGGCACTGTGTTTAAGATTGAAGAAAAATCAAAAGTGACAGCAGTCTATGCAGAAGACAATGCTGTATCTGTTTCAAGTCAGAAAATTCAGGAACCAATGATCCTGGTCTATGTCAGACCAGAACAGACAGAAAAAAGAAAAGAAAAAGAAGACATCCGGATCGGGAACAGGATCAGGATATCTGGAGAAGGCATTGCTTTTGACAGGGCGCGTAATCCGGGGAATTTTGACCAGCGCGCTTACTATGCCAGACAGGGTATTCATGTCCTTGTGTGGGCGGATAAACTGGATGTGATTTCACAAGAGACAGACTGGGTGGCACAGTTTCTGTCCGAGGTGCGCGATGCTTGGAAAGATATCTTAACGAAACATCTGGGAGACTATTACGGCGGGACAATGAGTGCTGTTCTTCTCGGAGATAAAACCGGGCTGGACGCAGAGATGAAGAAGATGTATCAGAAGAATGGGATAGGGCACCTTCTTGCTATTTCAGGACTCCATATGTCCTTTATCGGTATGGGAATCTACGGTCTGCTCAGGAGGACCGGACTTGGCTTTATCCCTGCCGGTATCGCGGGCGGGGCAGTCCTTGTCCTTTATACAGTGATGATCGGCGCCGGAGTGTCCAGCTTAAGAGCCCTCATCATGTTTCTCATAAGGGTCGGGGCGGATATGGCAGGGAGGGATTATGATCTGGCGACCAGCCTGGCAGCAGCGGCAGCGATACTCTGTGCTCAGCAGCCGCTGTATGTAACAGACGCAGGTTTTATTCTATCCTTTGGGGCGATTCTGGGACTGGTCGTTCTTGACCCGGTGTTTACGGAGCTGTTCAGATCAGAGACACTGGAAGCAGCCGCAGGAAAGAAGAAAGGCGGGAGAACCGGACGCGCGAAAGGAAAAAGCGGATGGCATAGGATTGGTCATCATTTCTGCGGGAAAGCATATGCAGCGGGACGCTGGCTTTTAAGGGGGCTGGCTTCCAGCCTGGCGGTGAATGTCCTGCTTCTTGGTCCGGTGCTGTATTTTTATTTTGAGATCCCGCCCTACTCTGTGCTGCTGAATCTCCTCGTGATCCCTGTCATGCCCGTGGCAATGGCATCTGGCATCATCGGGTCTGCACTGACGCTTTTGTCTGACAGCATGGGCGGCGCTGTGCTCCAGGCGAGCAAATCGGTGCTCTGGATGTATGACTGTCTCTGCGGTGCTGCGGGAGCGCTCCCGGGAAGCCGGTTTGTGACAGGAAAACCGGATATTGCCTGGCTGGCCGGATATTATGCGGTATTGGTGATCCTCTGCGGGATTTTTTATTATCTCCGCCAGAAAGCAGAAGATGGCAGGAGCGGCGGCGTCTTTCGTATTCCCGGCATCCTGCTCGTGGTGTGCGCTGTGGGGATGGCGGCAGCCTGCCGTCTGGGCAGTAAAAGTGAAGAAGGGATCCGGGCAGCAGTGCTGGATGTAGGACAGGGGGACTGTATCTATATCAGAGGAGAGCAGGGGGATTATCTCGTGGACGGAGGCAGCAGCGATGTGTCCTCAGCGGGGATATACCGGATCGAGCCGTATCTTTTGGCGAACGCTGTGGATACCCTGGATTATGTATTTGCCACCCACGGGGACGAAGACCATATCAATGGGCTCAGGGAACTTCTCGAAAACCAGGACCTGGGTGTCCGAATCAGGAATCTCGTGCTGCCTTCGGAGGAATATCTCGATGAAAAATTGCTGGAACTGGCAGAGACAGCAAGGGAGAATGGAACAAGGACAGCGGTCATGAGGGCAGGAGATAAGATCACCGAAAAAGACGGACAAACCGAACTGAAATGCCTGGGCCCTGTGGAGGGCACAAAACTCGCGCCCGGCAACGAAGCATCGCTTGTCCTGGAACTGACGTACGGAGAGTTTTGTATGCTCCTCACCGGGGATGTGGAAGGACAGGGTGAGGAATCCCTTTATAAAGAAGGAGAGCTCCCGCAATGCGATGTGCTTAAGGCAGCGCATCACGGATCAAGAAATTCCACCGCAACAGAATTTCTTGATGCAGTCCAGCCAGCAGTTACTCTGATCTCCGCGGGCGTGGATAATCGGTATGGTCATCCGCATGAAGAGACTCTGGATCGACTGAAGAAGAGCGGATGCAGTGTGTATTCTACCCAGGAGAATGGTACTCTCACTGTCTGGACAGATGGAAAAACAATGAGGCTGAAAAGGTTTATAGAACATCCGGAGGAATTTTGAGACGATCAAAGGAAAGAGAGAGTATAGATTGGAACGGATGTCGTAAATGAAAAGGTCCTCAGACGAAAATTCGTCTGAGGACAATAATATCTAACGGAGACGGAGGGATTCGAACCCTCGTGCCCCGGAGGGCAAACGCATTTCGAGTGCGCCCCGTTATGACCACTTCGATACGTCTCCTGATTATGAAATATGGTTGTTCCGGTAAGGAAAACCAAAGCTTTATTATTATAGCAGAATTGTAAAAAAAATGAAAGCCCCAAATCTGGATTTACAGTACGAGGGATGGCGCTGTATATGTGCGCGCTGCCATTTCCTGATCGAGCAGATACAGGCTCTTCGGATCAGAGCCGAAAAGCTCCATCTTTTTGATCAGATCATTTGCATTTGTCTCTTCCTCGCCCTGTTCTTTGACAAACCAGTCAAGGAACTGCATGGTGCGGAAGTCTTTTATTTCATAAGCTGTTCCGTAAATATTATTGATGAGACCCGTTACATAACGCTCGTGCTTCAGTCCGGCATTCAGGACATCGATATGCTTTTCCGCTGAGAATTCCGGTTTTTCGATCGTGTCGAATGTGACTTTAGCGTCATTGTTCTGCATATACTGCACGAAAAGCATTGCATGATCTCTTTCCTCCTGAGCCTGGATCAGATACCAGTTGGAAAATCCGTCGAGACCTTCCTCAGAAAAATAGTTGGAAAATGCGAGGTACAGGTAAGCGGAGTAAAACTCCTTATTGACCTGTGTGTTTAAAAGTTCAGCTACTTTTTCGTTTAACATATGTATAGTACTCCTTTCATAAATTTGCTTAATCCTTATACAGTATAAGCCTGTAAAGAAAGAAAAGCAATGGGCTTAATGCAAATAGAGTTTGGAAAATACCCTGCCATAAGTGAAAATGTGCGGTGAAATGGTTCGTAAAAAACAGAACTGAGATTGTATGGGAAAAAATACCTGAAAGGGACTTGTATTTTTAGGAAACAACTATATAATAAAGAGGTGAATAATCCCTAGTAAAACACTAGGAATTAAATAGGCTAAAAAAGGAGGAGAACACATATGGTAAATATACAGAAAGCAGCGGTAATAGGATGCGGATTTGTCGGTTCAACTATTGCGTATACGCTTATGCAGAAAGGAATGTTTTCGGAGATGGTCCTGCTGGACGCCAATCATCCGAAAGCAGAGGGCGAGGCTATGGACATCAGTCACGGACTGCCATTTGCACATGCAATGGATATCTATGCCGGGACTTATGAGGACATAGCGGATGCATCCGTGGTGATCATTACCGCGGGAGCTAACCAGAAACCGGGTGAGACAAGGCTGGACCTGGTACACAAAAATGCAAAGATCATGAAAATGATTATTTCCGAGATCAAGAGGGTGAAATGCGAGGGAATTCTTCTTATCGTTTCCAATCCGGTGGACATTCTGACGCAGGTGGCGCTGAAGGAATCAGGATTTCCCAAGGAGAGGGTCATAGGTTCCGGAACAGTGCTTGATACCGCCAGGCTGAAGTATCTGATCAGTGAGAAACTGAATGTGGACAGCAGAAATGTGCATGCGTTTATCGCAGGAGAACACGGTGACAGTGAACTCGCTGTATGGAGCTGCGCAAATATTTACGGGATCGGTCTGGAAGAATTTGCTCAGATGAAGGGATACAAAGATTTTAAAAAAGAAAAAGATGAGATCTATCACGCGGTGCGGGACAGCGCTTATGAGATCATCGAACGAAAAGGAGCAACTTATTATGGAATAGGCATGGCGGCCGCAAAGATTGCGGAGGCGATCGTAAGGGACAGCCATACAGTGGCGCCTGTATCGGTTTCATTAAATGGCGAGTACGGGCTGTCAGGCTTGTGCCTGAGCATACCATCGGTGATCGGACGGGGAGGCGCAGAGCAGGTGCTGGAAATTAATTTTGATGAAGAGGAGACAAAGAAGTTGAGAGAATCTGCGGAAGAGCTGAAAGGCGTATTGGGTGAGATCGGACTTGGATGAGCAGAAGTAAACATGAAAGAAAACCGGCAGGGTATGAACTGCCGGTTTTGACTTAGTAAGACGAGTCACTTTCATGTATCTTTGTTATTTAATATGTCCCTTTATCGCTTCAAAACTTTCCGTGCTGATCACATGTTCAATCTTGCACGCGTCTTCCGCCGCGACTTTCGGATCAACGCCCAGCCTTTCCAGCCAGGAAGAGAGGAGCGTGTGCCGTTCATAGATCAGATCCGCAATTTCCTGTCCGGATGGGGTGAGGGTGATATAGCCTTCCGGCGAGACGATGATATTTCCGTTTTCCCTGAGTTTTTTCATTGCTACACTGACGCTGGATTTTTTGAAATTCAGCTCTGTTGCAATATCGACAGAACGTACGACCGGAAGCTTCTGACTTAAAATAAGGATCGTCTCCAGATAGTTTTCAGCAGATTCGTTCGTATGCATGTTATCCACCTCTCTCGTAAGATTCGTGCGCTGCTACTCTTCGTCAAAAGAGGACAGCATCTTTAACAAGTATAACATAACCGGATTTTAAGGGCAAATCTCATTTATTAAAAATATATAAATTAAAGCATTGACAAAAAACGGAAGTTAGTTTAAACTATCATTTGTTAGATGCGATAATCAAAGAATCAGATATGTTTGTTTCATTGTGAATAATATAGTGAGAGGACTGGGCAGTATGAATTTATTGGATGCCAGAGAAGGCGAAGAATATATCGTAAAAAACGTTGTGACGGATGATGAAGAACTGGAAGCATTTTTGTTTTCACTCGGGTGTTACAGCGGCGAGCCGATCACTGTAGTCTCACGCGTGAGAGGGGGCTGCGTTGTCTCCATCAAGGACGGCAGATACAATATTGATACTGATTTAGCGAAAGCTATTTCAATATAAAAATAAAAAAATAGTAATTGGATTTACTATTTTTTTTACACAAAGGTTAGTCTATACTAATCGAAATGAAGGAGGAATTTTGTAAGATGAGAATTGCTTTTGCGGGGAATCCGAACAGCGGTAAAACAACTATGTACAACGCGCTGACGGGCAGAAACGAGCGTGTCGGAAACTGGGCTGGTGTTACGGTAGAGCGAAAGGAAAGCCTGATCAGGAAGGCTTATTACAATGGAGGAGAGGAACTGGCTGCGGTAGATCTCCCGGGCGCTTACTCCATGTCTCCTTTCACATCGGAGGAGAGCATTACCAGCAGCTATGTGAAGCATGAAAATCCTGACGCTATTATCAATATTGTAGATGCGACAAATTTGAGCAGGAGCTTGTTTTTTACCACTCAGCTCCTTGAGTTGGGGATCCCGGTAGTAGTCGCTCTGAATAAAAGTGATATCACGGACAAGAAGCAGACGAAGATCGACGTAAAGCTCCTGTCTGAGAAGCTGGGCTGTCCGGTTATCAGGACGATATCTACATCCTCAGGACATGAAGGATTAAAGGAGGCTGTTGCACAGGCTGCCGCCCTAAAGGGCAAAGGTCAGAAGGCGCCTTATGTGCAGGCAGATATTGATCTGAAGGATAAAGCTGCTGTAGAGGCTGAGGACAGGAAACGCTTTGAATTTGTCAATGGGATCGTAAAGCAGGTCGAAAAAAGAAAGGTATTTACAAAGGATAAGAACTTTCAGGATAAGATCGACAGCATTATTACTCACAAGGTTATCGGCATCCCCATCTTTGCGGCGGTTATCTTCCTTGTATTCTACATATCACAGACAACTCTGGGAACCTGGATAGCCGACTGGCTGGTAGGTTGGATCGAAACTTTCCAGGGCTGGGTCGGAGGTCTGCTGGAAAACGCCAATCCACTGCTGTATGCTCTGCTCGTTGACGGCATCATCGGCGGTGTCGGCGCTGTGGTAGGATTCCTTCCTCTGGTAATGGTAATGTATTTCCTCATTGCCCTTCTGGAGGACTGCGGTTATATGGCTCGCGCGACAGTTGTGCTGGATCCGATCTTCAAGAGGGTCGGGCTGTCGGGAAAATCCGTGATCCCGATGGTCATCGGAACAGGATGCGCGATACCGGGCGTTATGGCTTCCCGTACGATCCGCAATGAAAGAGAGAGAAGAACAACGGCGATGCTTACGCCATTCATGCCGTGCGGTGCCAAAATCCCGGTCATTGCACTATTTGCAGGAGCATTTTTTGCCGATGCGTGGTGGGTTTCTGCTACAATGTATCTGGTAGGTATCGTGCTTGTACTTTTAGGAGCGCTGCTTGTCAAGAAGATCACAGGTCAGAAATACCGCAAATCCTTCTTCATCATCGAGCTCCCGGAATATAAGCTCCCGAGTCTGAAGAGAGCGTGCGTGTCCATGCTTGAAAGAGGAAAAGCGTATATCATCAAAGCAGGAACGATCATCCTTGTGTGCAACACTGTCGTACAGATCATGCAGACATTTAACTGGCAGTTCCAGCTTGTAGAAGAAGGAGCGGAGAGCACCTCGATCCTTGCAAGTATTGCTCATCCGTTTGCAATCTTGTTCATCCCGCTCGGATTCGGTGTATGGCAGCTTGCGGCAGCAGCTATAACAGGATTTATTGCAAAGGAAAATGTGGTAGGAACTCTGGCGGTCGTATACGGAGTTACAAATCTGATCGATACAGATGAGCTGGCGCTTGTCGGAAGCGGAAGTGAAGTAGCTACGGTTATGGCGCTTACAAAGGCAGCAGCTCTCGCATACCTGATGTTCAACTTGTATACACCTCCGTGTTTTGCTGCACTCGGAGCGATGAATTCGGAAATGAAGAGCGGAAAATGGCTGTTCGGAGGTATCTGCCTCCAGCTGGCAACCGGATATACGGTAGCTTTCCTTGTGTATCAGGTCGGAACCCTGGTCACAACAGGCGCTATCGGAACAGCGTTTGTTCCGGGTCTGATCGCAGTCCTGGCATTCGCGGCGGTCATCGTGTGGAGGATCCGGAAATCAGACAGAGAATTTGCGGCAGAGTACAGTCTGCATGCATCTTAACGCAGAAATGTAATCAGTCGGCGGTGGGCAAAAGAGAATGTTTTGTCCACCTCTTGACGTTGAAATAGAAAGGACGCTGTTTGTTATGGCAGATATTATTGTAATCATTATTCTTGTGCTTTTGATAGGGAGTTCTGCAGCTTATATGATCAGGGCGAAGAAAAACGGCGTGAAGTGTATCGGATGTCCTGCCGGGGGAAGCTGTCCTGGCAGCGGGAAAATGCCGAAAAAGAAACTTGCCGGACGTGTTGTCGGAAGGAAGACCATGGAGATATCGGGAATGAACTGTGCTCACTGTGCGATGGAGGTGGCGAAGATATTGAATCAGATCGATGGTGTGAGCGCAGAGGTCAATCTCTCTAAGGGCAGTGCCCGGATTTCCTATGACAGGGAAATTGGAGATGATGCCCTGAAAAATGCAGTGGAAAAGATAGGATATCATGTGACCAGCATCACATAGAAGAGGAAACGATGCCGTGAGCAAGAAAGAACAGATCATAGAAAAACTGAAGGAAAACGGATGCCGCATTACAAAACAGCGCCGTATGCTGATCGATATCATCCTTGAAAATGACTGCTCCAGCTGCAAGGAAATCTATTATAAAGCCCTGAAGGCTGATGAAAAGATTGGGGTGGCGACAGTCTACAGGATGATCAATGCTCTGGAAGAGATCGGCGCGATCAGCCGGAAGAATATGTACAAGGTGGAATGCTCCGAAGACTGCGGGGCAGAGGGGGAAGGATGCAGGATCGTCCTTGATGACTACACTACATGCCATCTGTCGCCGGGAAACTGGAACAAAGTGGTCAGGGAAGGAATGCGGCGATATGGATATCTGAAAGATCAGAAGATCATGGAAATAAAAATCCAGAGATGAGACAGCGCACACCGGGAACATGATCCGGTTGTGCGCTGATCGTTTGTATAAAAATAGAATTAAAAAACAAAGTTAAGAATGTTTCCAGGTATAAATCCTGATCGAGACAAGGCGGCTGAGCGTCAGTATCACCGCTCCGAGGAGCAGCAGACAGAGTACCAGCGCGGGACTGAGGTTGAAGATCGCTTCAATACCAAGCAGAGCGCTGGATATCCCATATATAATTGCAATCAGGCATGTTACGCTGATGAAAAAGATGGTTCCCCACCGTCTGCCCAAAAGAAAATATCCCACATATATGACTGAGAGAAAGATCATAGAGATACTGATCCCGATGCCCCATATGCGGAGCGCTTCTGACAGCCGGACTGTATGGTGGATATATACCTGTGCTATGGCGCACAACAGAGCAAGAAAATTGCATAATATTATAAAACCCAGTCCGAGAAGATATTTTGCTGTTACGATCTGTGCTCTGGAGACAGGAAAAGTGATCATAAGTTTGTTAAAGTGGGCGGCCTCCTCCTGTTCCGTGGGATACTCCAGGGCACAGCCGCCAAACAGCGGCAGGATGATCATCGAAAACAGAATATAATAGTACTGGGAACGGATCAGAAATCCGACCGGTATAGTGACCAGGGCTGCGAATATGTAGGCGGCCGCATTTTTCGGAATACAGAAATTTTCATATAAATCTTTTAGAATGATTCCTTTCATCGTATCTTTTCTCCTTTAATATAAAACAGCATAATATCTTCAATGGAGGCATTTTCAATCCGGACATCGGAGAAAATGCTTTTCAGCTTTTGTCTGTTGTTGACAAGCACCCGGCAGCTGTACGCTTCCTTTTTATACGCTGCGATGTCATCGGGGCTTAAGGCATCGAAAAGCTCTCTGCCGCAGTTGATGATTCCGTAGTTGTTCTGCAGGTCGTCATATGTCCTGACAAACAACAGCTTTCCTTCGTGAATGTAGGCAATATAATCCGCAATCTTATCCAGATCACTCGTAATGTGGGAAGATATCAGGACAGCGCGGTCTTCCTCCTCTGTGAATTCCCTCAGGATATCCAGGATTTCATCGCGCACTACCGGGTCCAGACCGCTTGTCGCCTCGTCAAGGATGAGCAGTTTCGGATCGTGGCTTAAGGCGGCGGCAAATTCCAGTTTTACCCGCATACCGGTAGAAAATTTTTTCAGCCGCTTCTTTTCCGGAAGATTGAATCGTTTCAGATAATCGAGGAACTTTGACTGATCCCAGTTTTTGTATATGCCGGAGAGCATTTTCCCCACGAAGAGTGGAGTAAAGCTCAGGTCATAGTGGGAATCGCTGAAAATGACGGAAATGTCTTCTTTTATGAGATTTTCCTGAGTCCTCAGATCACGGCCGAGGATTGTCACCTGATCGTACTGAGAATCTGTAATATTGAGCAGAGCGTTGATAAAGGTAGATTTTCCGGCCCCGTTCTCGCCGATCAGTCCCATTATTGTCCCGCAGGGGAGATCAAGGGAAATATTGTCCAGAATAAAATCTTTATATGTTTTTGTAAGGTTTTTTACCTGTATTGCATAATCGATCTTGTTGTTTTCAGTGAAAGTTACTGCTGAATGGTTCATATGTCAGTCCTCCGTGTAAACTACTTCCAGTGTATTTTTCAGGTCCTCAATGGAGAGTCCGTTTTCTTTTCCCAGGACAGCGGCATCAGACAGGAGTCTTTCGATCCTGCGCAGGTTTTCTTCCCTTATGAAATCCTGATTCTGGGCAGAGACAAACGTCCCTTTGGCGGGGACCGTGACTATGAAGCCGTCACGCTGCAGGTCGTCATAAGCCCGCTGGGTTGTGATCACGCTCACATGAAGGTCCCTGGCGAGTCTGCGCATAGAAGGCATCGTCTCGCCGGGTTTCAGCTCTCCTTTCATGATCATTTCTTTGATCTGCGAAGTGATCTGCTCGTAGATAGGGCGGTCACTCGCATTGCTTAAAATAATTTCCATATATTCACCTCATATCACTGTATTTACCGTTCGAACCCGTTCTTCCGGTACAGCGCCAGAAAGATGATAACAGATACGAGGAATTCTGCGGCAAGGACAATGATGCCTTTCATATCTGTGACAGGAAGACCATTGTCTATATTCGCAATGGCGTTAAAGATAATCCCTGTGAACAAAAGTCCTGATACCTTTTCCAGTGTCTCGCCGAATCCGGAGAACATGGGAATCATCATGAAGATGAGAAGCGCGGGGGTTGTGATCGTGCTTGCAGAGACCTGTGTCTTTGCAAAGATACCGAAGATCATGCCTATGACCGCGCTGATGGAAGAACATGCCACAGTGATCGCAAGGAAAGAGATCCACTGGAATGGTTCCATGTCAAATCCGGCGATAAAGGTGCAGAGTACATTTACAACCGAAGACATCAGGACGACAGGTATCAGGCTTCCGAGAAAAAATTCCAGCCCGTTGACAGAAGATGTCATCAGTGTGCGGAGCGTATTTTTTTCTTTTTCCTCCGCAAGGGCGGCCGCCGTACAGTAGACTCCTTCCATAAGGATATTCATGAGCACGCCCAGCGATAGAGCGTAAGCGCTCAAATCAAAGGCGCCTTCCGTGACCGCCCTGTATACAAGTTTCATAAGGAATGTAAATCCTAGGGAAAAGATGGGCATAATGATAAAGTTCTTGCTGAACAGCGCTTTTCCTTTTACTTCCATGATCGCGGCAAGCTTCCACAGATGTATGGGTTTCATTTTCATTGTAATTCCCTCCCTGTCACTTCTAAGAATACCGTCTCCAGCGTAGGCTCGCAGGAGTGGAGTGTCTCGATCTGGCCGCTGTCCATCCAGGACGCAATCTTTTCAGCTGCCTGAGAACTCTGCTCCAAAAGATGCCTGGTTCCGTCTGTGAGCTGTACTCTGTATTTTTTTATTTTATTGTATTTCAGGCATATTTCTTCCGGAGAGCCATACTCCACGATAACGCCCTCATTTAAAAGAGCCACATGGTCGCAGAGTTTTGTCGCTTCCTCCATATTGTGGGTGGTGAGAAAGATGGACATGCCTTCGTCCTTTAATTCCATCAGCATCCTGTGTACCTCAAGCGCTGTGGACGGGTCCAGACCGCTGGTGGGCTCGTCTAGGAAGAGCACTTTGGGTTTGTGGAGGATCGCTCTGGCGAGGATCAGCCTCTGTGTCTGACCTTTGGAGAGCTTTGCTGCAGGTTTTTTGCGGTGCTCGTACAGCCCGATCCTTTTTAAAAGAGGGTTGATCTCTTTGAGAGGAACATTCAGAAGCCGTGCAAAATACTTCAGGTTGTCATAAACACTCATCCTCTCATAGACACCGCTTACGTCCGTGACGATCCCGATCTGCTCATAGATCGTTTCATCAATCCGGCCGCATGGGATGCCGAGTACTTCTGCATCGCCGGAAGTGGGGCGCAGCTGGCCGGTGAGGATCTTGATGGTGGTTGTTTTTCCCGCCCCG
>ERZ791922.938-NODE-938-length-13670-cov-3.243188_pt1 | contig 13670 bp, 14 predicted proteins | sample MGYA00510134_ERZ791922 | MGnify/ENA primary metagenome ERZ791922 (study PRJEB30046, sample SAMN00792101) | human gut metagenome | study: EMG produced TPA metagenomics assembly of the A metagenome-wide association study of gut microbiota in type 2...
AGAATTTTATGAAGTATGATTTATAAAAGAACTGCCGGTTAATCAATGTCAATTAGAATATCTTATTGCCATTGATTAACCGGCAGTTCTTTTTGTGTTTATATAAATTTTTAATTTCTATAAATGCTTTGCTAAAGAAATTTGTGTGGCTTTAATAATGTCATAAATTATTATTAATTCCTGAGGCGAACATTTATCCAGAGTCTCAAGTATTTGAGCTGTAAGAGAACTTTTGTTGATTGAAACATGATTAAACAGGAGATCATCGGTATTTACTTCTAGAGCTAAAGCAATCTTAACTAGTACCGCAAGACTTAATTTTGTATTGCCTGTTTCGATGTGGCTCATATGTGTAGTTGATATACCTATTTTTTCTGCAAGTTCTTCTTGAGAATTGGTAAAAATAGAAGGAACGAAAAAGTGTAGTGCTTTTTATGTAAATACAAAATCTCAATATGAAAATTATGTACAATGTACAGGGAAAAAAAGGTGAGATTACACTTTATAGTGGTGGTAATTATAGATATCTAGCAACTGCCACAGAAGATATAGAAGGATGTGAAATATATGCAGATGATGAACTTGTAATACCACAGTATGATGGGAATAATCAAATGTTTGTTTATGAAATTAACAATTGCAATGAACTTAGATTTGAATTTTCAAAAACAAAGAACTTGTTAGAAACATGGGTGTATAAAACATTCTACCCAACTCCAGTAGTGATAGAAAACCAATAAAGGTGAAGGGAATATTTTATTGATGATACAAAGAAAGCTGTGCTTTGCGATTTTTAAATCCTAAAGCGACAGCTTTTCTTTTTTTGGTCATTTTGAAAAGTCTGGTATAGGTGTATTCAAAACTAAAGTCAAAGTGGTTGTTCTGCTGTATCTTTACCGAAATATTTTCCTGTGGAGTCTCTTACGATTAATTTCGCATGTAAAAGCAGTGTGCCGATTTCAACCTGTTCCATCAGACTGGTCAGAGCTGCGTAAGCGCTTTTTCCAAGCTGGACGCGGTCTTGACGGATTGTAGTCAGCGGAGGTGACGTGTAGGCGCTGATTGCAAGGTCATCAAAACCGATGATGCTGATATCTTTTGGAACATGATACCCAAGCTGCTGGCATTGAATGATGGCGGCGTTTGCAATCTGATCGTGACTGCAGATGATGGCGGTGATTCCAAGCTGCAGAAGTCTTGGTAAATGTGTTTCCATACATTGGGTGATGTAATAGGAACTGCCTGTATGCTCCGGGTTTGATTCCAACTGATGCTGCTCCAGAGCCTGTAAAAAGGCACTATGTCGTACCTTCATAATATGCGCGGTTAGTTCGCTGCATAAATATCCAATCTTTTTGTGCCCCAGATTTTTCAAGTGAGAAACAGCCAGTTCCATCCCCTCCAGATTGTCAATGCCCACGTAGGCAGTGTTCGGATTGGTAGTAATGTAGTTGTCGTAGAGAACAGCGGGCGTTCTGCTTGTTAAAAAATCCTTCATCCAAGGATCATCCAGAGAAAACCCTACGACAAAGGCGCCTAAATACTGGTGCTGCAGCATGAAAACATCATAAGGGATGTCCTGCTGCATGGAAATGCTTGTGTCTATGATATCTACCACATATCCGGCGGGCTCCGCAAGCTGGCGGAATCCGAGAATAATCTCGTAGCCGAATTGATGTGGTTCTTTGTATTCCATATTTTCAATTAAGATACATAATTTTTTTGGGACTGCCTTTTGGCGGCGAATCTTTGTGTATCCCATTTCAACTGCTGTTTCGAGAATCGTTTTTTGTAAAGTCTCGCTGATATCCGGGGCTCCGTTTAATGCTTTGGAAACGGTACCTTTCGAGATGTTCAGGCGATCGGCAATATCTTGTAATGTAGCCATGATGAAATCCTTTCGATGTTAATATTCTTTATTATATAGAATAGAGCAGGTAAAAGCAATGTAAATCAAAAGGAAATTTCGAAAAGTTTCTGGAACGCAAAAATAGGGATTTGTAAAAGATGCATAAAAAGAAAGCGTAAAACTTGTAAAAAATATAGAAAAAATAGGAAAAGTGGGATGAAATATTGACTGTTTGGTGTGAAAATGATATCATCAGTAAGTACGAAACAATACGAAACAAATGGTGAATATAAAAGAAGAATCAGAACAAGGAAGGGGTTCAATATCATGGAAAAGGAATTGGCACAGATTTTGGAGGCAAATTGCAAAAAAGGAATTGCAAATGCATCGAATGAAGAACTTTATGCGGCGTTGCTGCAGTTATCAAAAGAAAAGATGCAGGGAATGAAACGAAATGAAGGTGACAGAAAATTATATTATATTTCAGCAGAATTTTTGATTGGAAAATTATTATCCAATAACTTAATCAATCTGGGACTCTTTGATGAAACAAGAGAGGTGCTGAAAAAGTACGGTCATGATTTGGCAGAGGTGGAAGAAGTGGAGATGGAGCCATCTCTTGGAAATGGCGGATTGGGACGTCTGGCAGCTTGTTTTCTGGATTCCATTGCAACATTGGGGCTGAACGGAGACGGGGTTGGACTGAATTACCATGACGGATTATTTCTTCAGAGATTCGCTGACAATAAGCAGTGGGAAGAAAAGAATCCTTGGATTACAGAGAAGAGCTGGCTGAACAGAACTGATGTGAGCTTTGAAGTTCCATTTAAAGATTTTACATTAAACTCTACCATGTATGATATTGATATTCCGGGATATCACAGTGGATGTAATAAATTACATCTTTTTGATCTGGACAGTGTGGACGAAGGAATCATCGGTAATGGTATTTCCTTTGATAAGAATGATATTCAAAAGAATCTGACGCTCTTCCTCTATCCGGATGACAGCGATGAGGCAGGACAGCTTTTGCGTATCTATCAGCAGTATTTCATGGTAAGCAATGCAGCACAGTTGATTTTAAAAGAGGCAGAAGAGCGAGGAGTAAACTTATATCATCTGCATGAACATGTATGTATTCAGATCAATGATACACATCCGACAATGGTGATTCCGGAATTGATCCGAATTTTGACAGAGCAGAAAGGATTCAATATCGATACTGCTGTAGATGTGGTCAGCAAGACCTGTGCATATACCAATCATACGATTCTTGCAGAGGCGCTGGAAAAATGGCCGATTTCTTATTTAGAAAAAGTAGTGCCACATCTGCTGCCGATTATCCGAGAGCTGGATCGCAGAGTTAGAAGAGATTTCCATGATCCGAAGGTGTATATTATTGATGAGCAGAATCGGGTGCACATGGCTCATATTGATATTCATTTTGGATATGCGGTCAATGGAGTTGCAGCCCTTCATACGGAGATTCTCAAAGAGTCAGAGCTGAAACCGTTTTATGATCTTTATCCGCAGAAATTCAATAATAAGACCAATGGTATTACCTTCCGCAGATGGCTGACACACTGCAATTATGAGCTTGCAGAATATTTGAAGGAGCTGATCGGGGAAGGCTATCTGGATAATGCAGAAGAACTGGAAAAACTGCTGGCATATCAAGAGGATGAGACAGTTCTTTCTAAATTGAAAGAAATCAAAAAAGATGCAAAATTGGAACTGAAGAAATATTTGAAACAGACACAGAATGTGGAGATTGACGAAAATTCTATCTTTGACATTCAGATAAAACGTCTGCATGAGTATAAGAGACAGCAGATGAATGCATTGTATGCAATCTATAAATATAAGGAAATCAAAAAAGGAAACCTGCCAAAACGTCCGATTACAATGATTTTCGGAGCAAAGGCAGCGCCGGCATATACCATTGCGAAGGATATCATTCATTTGATTCTTTGCCTGCAGCAGTTGATTGACAATGACCCGGAGGTAAGTCCGTATCTGAAGATTGTCATGGTAGAGAATTATAATGTGACAAAGGCGGAAAAACTGATTCCGGCATGTGATATTTCAGAACAGATTTCTCTGGCATCAAAAGAGGCATCCGGAACCGGTAATATGAAGTTCATGCTGAATGGAGCAGTGACACTTGGAACAGAGGACGGAGCAAATGTGGAAATCCACGAGTTGGTTGGCGACGAGAATATTTACATCTTCGGAGAGAAATCTGAAAAAGTAATCGAATTGTATGACACCGCAAGTTACTGCTCTGCTGATATTTATGATAACGATCCAATGGTAGAAGAACTAGTTGATTTTATCATTAGCAAGGACTTAATCCGCATCGGAGATCCGGTGAATTTGGGACGGCTGTATAAGGAGATTGTTGGAAAAGATTGGTTTATGGCTCTGCTGGATGTAAAAGATTATATCAAGACAAAAGAGCAGATGCTGGCGGATTATGAAGATGAGAAGGCATGGGAGAAAAAGATGCTGGTAAATATTGCAAAAGCCGGATTCTTCTCATCCGACAGAACCATTGCAGAGTATAACAGAGATATTTGGCATTTATAGGAGATATAGATTATGAGACAGAGCGGAATTTTAATGCCTGTTGCATCTCTTCCTTCCCGTATGGGAGCGGGAGAGATGGGAGCAGAGGCGTATCATTTCCTTCGGCTTTTAAAAGAGAATGGAATCGGAATCTGGCAGATTTTGCCGATGAATCCGGTGGGATATGGAAATTCTCCGTATCAACCCTATTCTTCCTGCGCGGGAGATGAATTATATATAAGTCTGGATTCCTTGTATGAAGAAGGCTTGTTGAAAGAAAAGGCAGATAGTTTCAGAGAAAAAGAAACGAGAATTGATTATGATGCTGTCCGCGCACACAAAGAGTCTTATTTGCGTGAGGCATTTCAGACATTTTGTGAGCATGGCAGGCAGCAGGATGCAGCTTATCAAGAATTTATTTCACAGAAATGGGTCTATGAATATGGTGTATTTCGTGCGCTGAAAAGAGCGCATGGCGGAGTCTGCTGGAATGAATGGAGTGATGACGCGAAAAACTGGCCGGAGAGGAGAACTGTGCTTTCGAAAGAAACAGAACAAGAAGTACAGTACCAGATGTTTTTGCAGTATAAATTTTATTGCCAGTGGATGCAACTAAAAGAAAAGGCGAATGCAGATGGCATTCAGATCATGGGAGACGTACCTTTTTATGTGGGCGTGGATTCTGTGGATGTATGGGCAGGAAAGAAAAATTTCCTTCTGGATGATGATGGCAGACCAATTTTTATTGCAGGAGTACCGCCGGATTATTTCAGTGAAACAGGACAGAGATGGGGCAATCCAATCTATGACTGGGATTATTTGAAAGAAGAAGGATATCGGTTCTGGGTAGATAGAATCGGTTACAGCAGCAAATTATTTGACATCATTCGGATTGACCATTTCCGTGCATTTGATACATTTTGGAAAATCCCGGCGAGCTGTCTGACGGCTGTTGAGGGAGAATGGATTGAGGCGCCTGGGTATGAAGTGATCGATACTTTGAAGGAAAAGATTCCGGGAGTCAATCTGGTGGCAGAAGACCTGGGAGATCTTCGTCCGGAAGTGCTGGAATTGAAGAATCATTATCATTTGAAAGGAATGAAGATTCTCGTATTTTCTATTGAGACAAAAGGAAAGTATGCGTATGACAATGCCCGGGATGTGGAAAATATGATTGTCTATACAGGAACTCATGACAATGATACCTTGATGGAGTGGTATGGAAATCTGACCTGTGCCGCAAAACGAAAGGTTCGCCGTTTTCTTGCGCGTCAGGGATTTGGGCAGGGTAGTGTGAAAGACCGTTTGATTTCTTATATGTTAAAAAGCAAGCCGGAGTATGCAATCTTGCCGATGGCAGATGTACTGGGCCAAGGAAAAGAAGGGCATATCAATACACCCGGAACAGTGGGAAGTCCGAACTGGGAGTGGAGAATGCCGGATTTTGAACAAGCAGAAAAGGAAATGAAAAAATATAGGAACTTATTTAAGGAGAGGTAAATAATAGAAACTCCCATACCTGTTTTGATGACAGGCAGGGGAGTTTTTATTATGTCTATTTCGTTTAATTATTCTGGTTTCCAATAATGTTTCATTTTCTGTGCAGAAAGCATTCTTCATCGTGAGAATAAATGACCCCGATGGACTGCAGATAAGCATATACGATAGTCGTGCCGATGAATTTCATGCCCCGTTTTTTAAAGTCTGTTGAAATTTCATCAGAAAGTGGAGAGCTTACTTTTCCGACTTCATAGATAATTTTATGATTGGTAAAGTGCCAGATATAGTCGGAAAAGGAGGTCCATTCTTTTTGGATTTCCTTGAAAATTTTCGTATTGTTGATTGCTGCTTCAATCTTTCTGCGGTTGCGGATAATACCCGGATTCTGCATCAGTTCGGTTATTTTGGTTTCGTCGTAGTTACAGATTTTATCCATATTATAATTATCAAATGCAGTTCTGAAGTTTTCCCGTTTCTTCAAAATTGTTTCCCAAGATAATCCCGCCTGAAAAGGCTCCAAAATCAGAAATTCAAACAGAGATTCGTCATCATAGGTGGGAACGCCCCATTCTTCATCATGATACTTTATATAAAGTTCGTTTTTTAAATTGCACCATTTGCAGCGTGTATGTGCCATCTGTTATGTTCTCCTTTGGATAATTGGATCAATGTTCGTTTTGATTTTTTTGATTTTCATAATAACACCGTAATTTATGTATCATACTCAAAAAAATACATTATATCAGTATCTGCATCATATAGAGATATTGAAAAATTAAAAGAATTTCTGAATATGTTCGAATCATCTGTGCTGTCTGTACTATAGGAGTTTCTGTCATAAAAATAATAATATCCGTTTTCTAGTTCCGGAATCTTTGCCTCTTCTGCTAAATTATAGCAATTGTATGCATCATTTCGTTCACCACCATACATGAGGAGTTGAAGATTCTCTGATAATGGAAGTTCCTTCCAATCCTTTATTGTTTCCAATGCTTTCTCTTTGTTCGTTGAACAATCTAAGATTAAAGAATATGACCCGTCGCCGTGAAGGCCACTGTGGGTGTCAGATTCTTCTACAATGGTAAATTCATTTTTTCGAAATCCAAAATGTTCTGCTATAAAATCTGTGTGCTTTTTGCTTAAGATGAACTGAAATAAAAATGGGAGAATTAAAAGGAACAATAACAAAATCGGAATCAAGAACTTTATTTTTTTCATGGAACGTCTCCTTTCACATCGATAAGAAATAATGCTTTTTCGATTCCGTCTTCATCGACAGATGCAGTTACAAAATCCGCATGGGCCTTTACCTCGTCCGTTGCATTTCCCATTGCCACACCGATATGGACAAACTCCAACATATCGATATCATTTCCGGCATCGCCGAATGCCATGGTTTCCTCTGCCGAGATTTCCATGGTTTTTAAATACGCCTTAATTCCAGTAGTTTTTCCGCCCGTTTGGGAAATGATATCAATTGCTCTGGGATTCCAACGAATGATTTTACAGTTGGTCAGATTGTTTCGAATCATCGTTTCGTTTTCTTTTCCGATATAAACAATCGCTTGATAGATTTCTCCGCCGTTATATGTTCTTACATCAGGAATTGGGGTTGAAATTTCCTGTTGTGCAGTTTTTACGGCATCATTTACAAAATTAATATACATGGTGTCTTTTTCTACCAACATGACAGGGACTGATTTATCATGAAATAATTGGAGAATATATTCTTTATCTGAACCACTGATGGGATTGGCTGATAGAATTTCCCCATCCTCAGTCAGGCACAGTTGTCCGTTTAATGTAATATATGCGTCGAAAGAAATGTCGTTGACCGGGAGCATGGCTAATTCTGTCATATGTCTACCGGTTGCAAGGACACATTTGATTCCATTTTCTTTTAATCGATTTAAAACGTTTCTTGTGCTTGTAGGTACATCATTTTGCTTATGGGAAAATAATGTGCCATCAACATCAAAAAAGATTACTTTTATCATAGTTTCCTCACATTGAAATTATTGAAATTCACATAATGATATGACAATTATATAGTTATTTTTTATAGCTAACAACATAAATATGAAAAGTTTTTATTTTGAGGAATAAAAAAGGAACGTCATTTAGGCGTTCCCAAATCTTATTCAAGGTTGTTTACCGATGTAGGCCAAAATACCGCCATCCACATAGAGGATGTGACCGTTTACAAAGTCGGATGCATCAGATGCAAGGAAGACTGCCGGGCCTGCCAGGTCCTCTGTTTTTCCCCATCTTGCAGCCGGAGTTTTGGCAATGATAAACTGATCAAATGGATGTCTGCTTCCATCTGCCTGCCTCTCGCGAAGCGGCGCTGTCTGTGGTGTTGCGATATATCCAGGTCCGATACCGTTGCACTGGATGTTGGCTTCACCATATTCGGAAGCAATGTTTCTTGTAAGCATTTTAAGTCCACCCTTAGCTGCTGCATATGCAGAGACAGTTTCGCGTCCAAGTTCACTCATCATAGAACAAATGTTAATGATTTTTCCATGGCCCTTTTTGATCATTCCCGGAATAACTGCCTTAGATACAATGAACGGAGCGTTCAAATCTACGTCGATTACCTGTCTGAACTCTTCTACGCTCATTTCGCACATTGGGATTCTCTTGATGATTCCTGCGTTATTTACGAGGATATCAATTACACCAACTTCTTTTTCAATCTGTGCAACCATAGCCTGAACTTGTTCTTCGCTTGTAACATCACATACATAGCCATGTGCGTCAATGCCTTTTTCTTTATAAGCTGCGAGTCCTTTTTCTACCAACTCTTCTTTGATATCGTTAAATACGATAGTTGCTCCTGCCTCGGCATATGCGGATGCGATTTCAAAGCCGATTCCGTAAGATGCGCCTGTTACCAGAGCTACTTTTCCTTCCAATGAAAATTTATCTGTTATACTCATTTTGTTTCTCCTTTTTGTTTTGATTCAGTAAATAAAATGTATCGATTCTATTTCAAATCTTTATTGTCGATTCCGTCCATGTCATCAAATGCCTGATTTTCACCAACCATTCCCCAGATGAATGTGTAAGCCTGAGAACCACATCCGGAGTGAATGGACCAGCTTGGGGAAATGACAGCTTCTTCATTTCTCATGACGATATGACGAGTTTCTGTTGCCTCTCCCATATAGTGCATTACGAAAGCGTCTTCCGGAATATCGAAGTACAGGTATACTTCCATTCTTCTGTCGTGTGTATGACATGGCATAGTGTTCCATACACTTCCTGGTTCCAGTTTTGTCATACCCATTACAAGCTGGCAGCTCTCTACCTGGCCTGGCAGAATGTATTTGCAGATTGTTCTGTGATTGGATTCTTCCAAAGAACCTAATTCTACCTTATTCTCATCTTTTACGATGACAATACCTTCTTCTGGAGTTCCCTCAGGTTTAATAAGGACTGTCGGATAAGATGTATGTGCCGGAGCACTGTTTAAATAAAATTTAGCAGGGGTAGAAGCATCATCACTTGAGAAAGAGATTTCTTTTGCAGCCATACCGATATACATTCCTTCTTTGTAAGCTACCGGATATACTTTGCCGTCAATTGTAATTTTTCCAGCACCGCCGATGTTGATAACTCCCATTTCACGTCTTTCAAGAAAATATGCAGCACGAAGTTCATCTCCTGCAGTGAGATGCAGTTCTTTACTTACAGGAGTTGCAGCACCTGTGATAATACGGTCAATGTGGCTGTAAACTAATTTGATTTCGTCCGGAGTAAAAAGAGACTGAATTAAAAATTCTTCTCTCAACCGGTCTGTTGTGTAGTGTTTGACATCCTTAGGGGATACCGCTGTTCTAAGTTCCATAATCAATTCGCTCCTTTGAATGAAATATTACTTTTTCTGTTATTCTAACATGCAAGATTCTTTATTTCTTGTGTTTTTGTGTTGAAAAACTTGTTTATTTTGAACAATCCATATATACTGAAGAAGGAGAATTGTGCATAGGAATATGTGGGAAAGAGGTGAAGAGATGGAAGTTTACAGTTCTTGTAAACAGGCAATTAAGGAGTGCATTGCTACCCAGCGTTTTGCCGTTGCACATTTGTATAATGATGAAAAGCCGATGGATATGCATATTCATGACAGTTACGAGTTATATTTTTCAATTTCCGGGGGAAAACAGTTCTTGATTGACCATCGTGTATATGAAATTCAGCCAGGTGATTTGTTTTTTATTAATCAGTACGAAAGTCATTATCTGAAACAAATTGATAAACAGGTGCATGAGCGGATTGTGATTTCTCTTTATCCGGAATTTGTAAAAGAACTGGGGGAAGGAAAAGTAGATTTGAATCATTGTTTTTCTAGCCGTCCGCCGGAATGTGGACACAAACTCTCTTTGACGGAGGAGGAGAAGAATCGGTTTCTTTATTATGTACATAAGTTATCTTCGATTGACGGTTATGGAGCCGGGGTGTTGGAAAAGGCGGCAATGATGGAACTACTGGTATTTTTAAATCAGATTTTTGTGGCAAGAGAAAAATCACAGGAACAGGTTGTGCCTGTAGAAATGCAAAAAGCAAATCATAGTAAGGTGGATGAAATTTTAAGTTATATCAATCAAAATATTGAAAATCCGTTGACAATAGAAGAGCTGGCAGAGCAGTTTTATTTAAGCCCATCTTATTTATGCCGAATTTTTAAAGCATCCACAGGAACAACGATTAATAAATATGTAATTGCAAAACGTATTTCCTTTGCGAAGGTACTGTTGAGCTCTGGTTGTTCTGTGCAGGAAACTTGTGGGAAGTGTGGATTTGGAGATTATAGTAATTTTTTGAAGGCATTTACGAAAGCGGTGGGAATTTCTCCTAAAAAATATTCACAATATACAATGGTATCTTGATTCGGAATATGATAAAATAACCGCAGAATGTAAAAAGATTTTATGATATATCAAATATGAATATATAACAGGAGGAGATACAAATGATCAACAAACTTGTAGAAAAAATCAAACAGACAGGAGCACCAATCGTAGTGGGATTGGATCCGATGCTTTCTTATGTACCGGAGCATGTTCAGAAGAAGGCTTTTGCTGAATATGGGGAGACTCTGGAAGGTGCAGCAGAGGCTATCTGGCAGTTCAATAAGGAAATCGTGGACAAGACCTATGATTTGATTCCGGCTGTAAAACCGCAGATTGCGATGTATGAGCAGTTCGGAGTACCGGGATTGATGGCATTTAAGAAAACGGTAGACTATTGTAAATCAAAAGATCTGGTTGTGATCGGAGATATTAAGCGTGGTGACATCGGTTCCACATCTGCAGCGTATGCAGTAGGACATCTTGGAAAAGTTCAGGTCGGAAGTAAGGAATACGTTCCGTTTGATGAGGATTTTGCAACAGTCAATCCATATCTTGGTTCTGACGGAGTTAACCCATTTATCAAAGTGTGCCAGGAAGAGAAGAAGGGCTTGTTTATCCTTGTAAAGACTTCCAATCCATCCAGTGGAGAATTCCAGGATCGTTTGATTGACGGACGTCCGTTATACGAATTGGTTGGAGAAAAGGTTGCTGAATGGGGCGCAGAGTGCATGGGTGATTCCTACAGTTACATCGGAGCAGTTGTAGGAGCAACTTATCCGGAGATGGGAAAAGTGTTGCGTAAAGTGATGCCGAAGTCTTATATTTTGGTGCCGGGATATGGTGCTCAGGGTGGACAGGGCAAAGACCTTGTACATTTCTTCAATGAGGATGGACTGGGCGCGATTGTTAATTCTTCTCGTGGAATTATTGCAGCTTACAAACAGGAAGCGTATGCAAAATTCGGAGCAGAGAACTTTGGCGATGCGTCTAGAGCAGCGGTAGAGGCGATGGTTGCAGATATTCGCGGAGCACTGGAAAACAGATAATGACAAAAGAAAAAGGATTGTAAGGAGCAGATATATGTCTTGTAAGAGAAAGGAATGTGCTGCAGTTGTATCTCAGGAGCAGTTGGCAGAGGGGATTTACAGTATGTGGCTGCAGACAGAGGAAATTGCAGGGATGGCAGTGCCGGGACAGTTTATTTCCATGTATACAAATGATGGAAGTAAGCTGTTGCCGAGACCAATCAGCCTGTGTGAAATTGATAAAGAAAAGAAACAACTGCGAGTTGTATATCGTGTGACGGGAGAGGCAACTGGAACAGAACAGTTTTCAAAAATGAAAGCAGGAGATACCATTGAGATTTTAGGACCGTTGGGAAATGGATTTCCGTTGGAAGAAGGCCAGGGAAAGAAAGCATTCTTGATGGGCGGTGGAATCGGTGTGCCGCCGATTTTGGAGCTGGCAAAGCAGTTAGAGTGTGAGAAGAAACAGATCGTGGTAGGTTATCGTGACGCGGGAACGTTTCTGAAAGAAGAGTTTGAAGAGAACGGTGAGGTATATATTTCCACAGAAGACGGAAGTGTAGGTACGAAGGGGAATGTCATGGATGTAATTCGGGAAAATGCATTGGATGCGGAGATCATCTATGCCTGTGGACCGACTCCTATGCTGCGTGCGATTAAGCAGTATGCAGAAGAAAATAACATTGTATGCTACATTTCCATGGAAGAGCGTATGGCGTGTGGAATCGGTGCATGCCTTGCCTGTGTCTGCCGGTCAAAAGAGAAAGACCACCACAGCAATGTACATAATAAGCGTGTCTGCAAGGACGGACCGGTATTCTTGTCAACGGAGGTGGAGTTGTAATGAATATGAAAGTAAATATTGCAGGGGTTGAATGGAACAATCCGGTGACAGTTGCCTCTGGTACATTTGGTTCCGGTGCGGAATTTGCTGATTATGTAGATTTGAACCGTCTTGGAGCAGTGACTACAAAAGGAGTTGCGAATATTCCATGGGCAGGCAATCCGACCCCACGTGTAGCAGAGACATACGGTGGCATGATGAATGCAGTAGGTCTTCAGAATCCGGGAATTGATTTGTTTTGTGAGCGGGATATTCCGTTTCTGAGACAGTATGATACAAAGATTATTGTAAATGTCTGCGGAAAGTCTACAGAAGATTATTGTGAGGTGGTAGAACGCCTGGCAAATGAAGACGTGGATATGCTGGAAATCAACATTTCCTGTCCAAATGTTAAAGAAGGCGGGATTGCCTTCGGACAGAATCCGAAAGCAGCAGAAGAGATCACAAAGGCAGTAAAGAAATATGCAAAGCAGCCTGTGATCATGAAACTGAGTCCCAATGTTACCAGTATCGCTGAGATGGCAAAGGCAGTGGAGGCCGGCGGTGCAGATGCGATTTCTTTGATCAACACACTGACAGGAATGAAGGTGGATATCAATCGCAAGGCATTTGTTTTGGCAAATAAAACCGGCGGTGTGTCCGGACCTGCAATCCATCCGATTGCAGTCCGTATGGTATACGAGGCAGCCAATGCAGTGAAAGTTCCGATCATTGGAATGGGCGGAATCGCAACAGCCGAAGATGCGATTGAAATGCTCTTGGTCGGAGCCAGTGCAGTATCTGTCGGAACCGCGAATTTCCATGATCCGGCTGTGACAATGAAAGTAGTAGACGGAATTGAAAGCTATATGAAACAGCATGGATTTGAAACTGTAGCTGATATGGTCGGAATTGTAAAATAAATGATTTCGCATTGCGAATGTGAAGGGTGCGGAATTGCTACAAATAATATTTAGAAGGAGATGGCACATGATATGATTCCCCTTAAGTAGACAAGGTAAATAACCAAAATCTACTTAAGGGGG
>ERZ791922.940-NODE-940-length-13650-cov-3.267819_pt1 | contig 13650 bp, 18 predicted proteins | sample MGYA00510134_ERZ791922 | MGnify/ENA primary metagenome ERZ791922 (study PRJEB30046, sample SAMN00792101) | human gut metagenome | study: EMG produced TPA metagenomics assembly of the A metagenome-wide association study of gut microbiota in type 2...
GCAGGTGACCATTTCGTATTGAACCCGGAACAGAAAGAATTTACCCTGACCGTAGAGGATGATACTCAGGCAGTTGTTTATGAAGGGGTTGCTTATAAAAATGAGCGACAGAAGATTTCCATTTCTGTAGAAAAGAAGGATGCAGTCACAGAAGAGAAGCTGGAAGGCGTGATTTTTGGATTGTATGCGAAAGAAGATATCCTCTCCCAGCAGAGTGCGGTTCTTGTAGAAAAAGATACGCTGTTGGAGAAGAAAGCAACGGATGAGAAGGGACAGCTTACCTTTGACAGCGACCTCTATCATGGGAAATATTATGTGAAAGAGGAAGTGAGAAAGCCGGGGTATCTTCCAAATGAGGAAATCTGGGAGATCGATGCCTCTTACACAGACCAGAACCTTGCAGAAATCAAGCTGACAAAAGAAGTGGAAAATCAGCCAACAGAAAGCCAGTTTACAAAAACCGATGCCACAACCGGGGAAGAACTGGAAGGGGCGAAGCTTCAGATCATCGACCAGGATGGCAACATCGTGGAAGAGTGGATCAGCACAAAAGAACCGCACGTAGTTTATGGACTGCCGGAGGGAACGTATACGCTCCATGAAGAGCTGCCGCCTTATGCAGAAGGGTATGTGTCTGCGGAAGATATTGAGTTTGAAGTAAAGGAAGATGGCAGTGAGACCAAGGTGGAAATGAGGGATACCTATTCCAAAGTGGAAATCTCCAAAACAGACCTCACCACCGGAAAGGAACTGGAAAGAGCCAAGCTTCAGATCTTAAATAAAGATGGTGAAATTTTGGAAGAGTGGGTAACAGACGGGAAACCGCATCTGGTAGAGAAACTTCCGGTAGGGGAAGAATTGATCCTGCGTGAGATCACAGCACCGGAAGGCTATGAGATCGCAGAAGATGTGAAGTTTACACTGGAAGATACCATGGAAGTCCAGAAGGTGGAAATGAAGGATGCAAGGACACCGGAAACTCCGGGTGTACCGCAGACAGGAGATGACCACTGGAAACCAATCTTTCTGTTTGCACTTTTAGGTGTATCAGCAGCCGGACTCATGGCAACCATGCTTTATAAGAAGAGACATAAAAAAGCAGATGAAGCGAAAAAAGAAGAATAAGCTGTGGATGCTGCAGGCAGTCTTGTGTGCTGTCTGTATCCTCAGTGCGGTATTGCTTTATCAGGATTATGTGGTCATTCCCCGGCAGAATCGGGAACTGGTGGAGGAGTTAAAAACCTGCTTCCCGGAGGACATCCCTCCGGGCGGGGGCTCTCCAGGAGAGAAAGAGGAACAGGCTGGAAGAGAACCGGAAGTGTCTGCCGTTGACCTTCGATCCCTCCAGCGCCAGTATCCGGGTGTTCGTGGCTGGCTTACGATCCCAGAGGCTGGGATCGATTATCCGGTCATGCAGAGCAGCTGGGAAGATCCGGAGTATTATCTGCGGAGGGATTACCGGGGAAACTACGACATCAATGGAAGTTTGTTCCTCCAGGCAGACTGTATTTTGGGAGAATCAAAGAATCTGACTATCTACGGTCACAACATGAACAGCGGGGCGATGTTCGGGAATCTGGACAGGTACGCCTCCTATGATTACTGGAAAGCACATCCCAGGGTGTTCTTTCAGACGCCGGAAGGCATGGAAGAGTACCGGATAGCGGCAGTATTGAAAGCCGATGTGTCCATGTTCGACTTCCGGCAGGCATCTTTTCACAGTCCGCAGGAATTAGAGGCTTATGCAGCACAGGCGAAAGCGCTGTCGCTGTTTGAAACAGGGGTAGCTGGTGCAGGTTGTGAGACAACCCTGACGCTGGTAACCTGTTCTTATGAGTGGAAGGAGGCCAGGAACATCCTTGTGGCAGTAAAAGCAGAACCTGAAAGGTGAAAAGTGTTCAAAGATGGGTACTTTCTTCAGCTCTCTGGATGTATCCTGGGGTGCTCTAAATCGCTCTCCTGCCGAAAGTGTTCAAAAGTGCAGTATGTGAGACAAGGTGGAAGCTGGGAAGTGGCGATGCGGAACAAAAAGTGTTCGAAGTTAAGGGATGTGCAACGGAATGTGGACAGGTGTAGTATTGAGAAAGTGTTCAAAGATGGGTACTTTCTTCAGCTCTCTGGATGTATCCTGCGTTGCTCTGGATCGTTCTCCAGCCAAAAGTGTTCAAAAGTACCCCAAAAGTGCAGTATGTGAGACAAGGTGGAAGCTGGGAAGTGGCGATACAAAACAAAAAGTGTTCGAAGTTAAGGGATGTGCAACAGGTCGTGGCATCTTGTAATATTGGGAAGTGTTTAAAGGCAGGTGCTTTTCCAGCTCTTTGGTGGCTTTCTCGAACCGTATATTCCGGGGAGTGTTTGAAAGTACCCGAAAAGTGCAGGATGTGAGACGAAATACAGACCGGAGAAAATTATAAAACCATAAAAAAAGGAGGATTTGTGTAGATTTTATATGATAAAAAAGGAATTCTATATACCATAGTTTTCTGGAAAAATCAATAGTAATTTAGAAAAAAGTGTGGTAGAATGAAGCAAGCAACAAATGAGGAGAGTGAAAGAGCATGATGAACAAAGAGGTTTATTTGAAAAATGTGGCTGAGAGTCTGGCCTTATTAAGTCGGGAAGTGTCTATCTTGAATGCGGTAAATCTCTATGATATTAACATCGTTGCAGAAGATTTCTTTCCTGGATTATTGAATCTTATCTATGGATATGAATTGAAAAATGCAAACTATTTGGAGAAAAATGCCCCGGCGATTGATTTGGTAGATCCAAAGAATAGGATAGCAGTTCAAGTCACATCAGATAATAGTAGTACAAAGATTAAGCATACGATAGAAGAATTTAATAAAAACAAAGCGTATCAGAGCTATGATAGATTGATTGTGCTGATTTTGACACAGAAGAAAAAATATTCTTCCAATTTTGATACACAGGGAATGTTTTCATTTGAAAAAGAAAGAGACATTTGGGATGTAGAAAAACTGATGCAAGATGTTCGAGAGTTGGAAACAGAACAAATAAAAGCAATCAGTAATTACCTGTCAGCAGAATTGTGTAATAAATATTATTCAGTGAAAGAAACGCAGGCCAGTGAAGTGGACACAATCATAGATTTGATAGAGTATATTTCACAACACAGAAAAGTAAAGAAGCCTTGTGAGACAACGGTAGATCCGGAGTATAAGATTTATAAAAGGTTTCGGGATTTTGCAGATAGATTGATTGCAGAATATACGACACTTTACACCATTTATGGGGAAGCACTGAAGATTGTAAATGAAACGCTGGGGATCGATGAGGCACAAGACATTATTATTATGTTCTATCTGCAGGATATCAGCGTACAATTTTTGGAAGAAGAGCAGGATAATCCGATTGCTGCATTGAATAAACTGGTTACATATTTTGAAACAAAATTAAGCGCGAATGGTAAAAAGTATGACCGTTCTGCAATTAAATTCTATCTTGTCAACGAAATGATTAAATGTAGGGTATTCCCAAACGAAAGGAGTGAGTATGATGCTGGCAAGTAGCAATGCACTAAAATCTTCCGCAATGTATATTGGCTATCTCATACTCAAAGAGATAAAAAAGCAGGAAGCTGGGAAGATTTCTATTTATGATGTATCTAAAGCATTGAAAAAGTCGGGGATCACAAGCAGCAGACAGTTGATTTTGGGGCTTTCCTTTTTATATTCTGTTAATATTGTCGAATTTGAGGAGGCGAATATATGGGTAAAGAAATAAGTCGTATTCGTCTCAATCGGCTATATTCAGAAAGTAATATTTTTGAAGAGATTTCTTTTCATGACGGAGTCAATATTATATTAGGCGAGAAATACGATGACAGTTCTGTAAAAGGTCGGAAAACAAATGGTGTTGGAAAGTCTATGAGTATTGAGTTCTTAGATTTTGGTTTCTTGAATGATTATGAAAAATCAAGAATCGCAAAAATACCGAAAGAAGTATTTCCGTTAGAAGAAAACGTAATATTGGATTTGGACATAGGAGACGAAGCAATCACTATAAAAAGAAACCGGAAACAAGCGGATCAACCTGTAATCATAAGAGAAGGGAGAACCGTATCTTTTGATAAACTTCAGGATGCAAGAGAATATCTGACCGGAATTATTTTCCCGAAGTTAAATGGGAAGAAAGTACCTAGTTTCAGAAATTTGTTTTCAATTTTGATGCGAGATGAACGTTCGGAATTCACAGATATCATCAAATGTCATGATTTGACAAAAAAGATTCCAGATGATTTGAGCGCACACTTGTTCTTATTAGGATTTTCCTTAGAGGCATATAAAAACACTTTAGAAACCATTAGGGAGATAGAGGCTGTTAATACTGTCCTTGCAAAAGATAAAAAGGAATTGACGCAAGAAGGAAAAAAGAAAATCTCAGATGTCAAGGCAGAATTAAATGCATTGGAAGATGAATTACAAAAATTGGAAGATGCGATTGAAAGTTTTAAAACGAATGAAACTTTTGATTCTATGGAGGCAGACCTTATTGAGTTGGAGGACTTGCTGGATCAGCTGCGTAAACGTCAAAAGGCTTTGCGGTATGACTATGAAAAAATCAGAAAAATGCCAAAGCCGGAGCAGATTGATGACAGAGAAATTGAATTGGTCTATAATCAATTTAAGAGCGAGTTGGGAAATGCAGTAGTAAAATCTCTAAATGAAGTCGTAGGGTTTAAGAACAAAATAGAAGAATTCCAAAGAACATTGGTAAACCAAAAGGCAAAGGAATTGGAGAGCCAATTGAAAAGTATTGCGGAACAAATTCGGGTACTGGACGATGAATATTCAGAGAAACTGAAAGTCATCGATAAAAAAGGAGTGCTAAAGAATCTAAAAGTAAGTTTAAAGATTTATGAGGCGAAGAAGGATTCCATTTCTCATACGAAGTTTTTGTTTGATCAATACGAAAAGAATGAGAAAAAGAAAAGAATGCTGAATTTACAAAAAACCCAGCAACTCATGGAAATTGATAGTGAGATTGAGCAAAACAAAGAAATCATGGATGACTTTATTGATACCATTTTGGAAATTCATGAATCTATTATGGGAAATAAGGAATGTTCATTTAGCATCCAGACTGTTGATAAGGCACGAAAGAAAACACCAGTTGAATTGACGCTTCGTATTTACGATGATGGAAGCCATAGTGTAGACAGAACAAAGGTATTCATTTATGATATGGCGTTATTATTTAATCAATACACCAGAGACAGGCATCCGTTGTTTTTAGTACATGACAACATTTTCGATGTGGATCAAGATACGCTAGTTCAATGTTTGAATTATATTTACAAGCAGGAAGAGCAGTATCAGGATTTTCAATACATTCTCACGTTGAATCGGGATAAAATCGAAAATGAGGAACAGCGGAAATTAATTCAGATGAATATTGATGAACATCAGGTAGCTGTGTTTACGAAAGAAAAGAAATTTTTAGGACGAAACTATCAGGAAAAATAGTAGCGTATGTAGAAGGGATGTTTTGTTCTAAGTTTGGAGGTATTTCATGGATTTAAGAAAAGCAGCAAAAGATGTTTCAGTTTTGAAAATGCGATGTTCTATTAATGCAGATACTATGACGAAAGCAGAACTTCACCAAAAGCTGGAAACAGGATACCGAGATATTGGGAAAGGAAGAGTGAGAAACGCTTCGGAGGCTTTTGAAGAATGGCAGAAAAAATGTGAAGCCAGTGAATAGTGAAAGGATGAAAATATGCAGATTGAGATTCAAATACCGAAAACTGTTTTATTTGATGTCAAGTATACGGTAGAACAAGCAACCAATTTTGCAAAGAAAGAAGTTGCACTTGGATTCCATATGCAAAAAGGGGTGTCAGTTGCACTGTGTTCACAGATTGCAGGTATGTCAGAGAAAGAATTTCTAGTAGAAGTAAAAGATAGGAAATAGTTTTTGACAAATCTGTTAAAAAAAGGTATGATAAAAGTGATCGCACTACAGAAACTTGCGAAGCCTGTAGTCCGGAAGGTTTCTTCGGGAACCTTTCGTTATATATGGTAAAGTCATGATTAAATTTCACAGTGAAGTAATTAAGAACTGTGAGATGTGATAAAAAACGAAGCCGTAGGACCGCAAGGTATAGCTTCTGGAGGCTCCCCAGTTTATCTGGGGAGTTTTTCTTTATCATATTTATGATAAAACAGAAAATGAAAACAAAATAATAAAGAGACCAGGCAGGATATGTTCCCGTAAAAAGGAAGGTATCCTGCCTTTTTTGCATGAAAGAGAGGGAATTCATATGAGAAAATTTTATACAGCAGAAGCAGTAACAGAAGGACATCCGGACAAAGTGTGCGACCAGATCGCAGATGCAATTCTGGATGTGTGTCTGAAACAGGATGAACAATCCAGAGTTGCTTGTGAAGTGCTTGCCACGAAGGGAACGATCATTGTGGCAGGAGAGATCACCAGCGCTTATGAGCCGGACGTGTTTGCAGTTGTGCGAAAAGTATTGTCGGATGTGGGCTATTCCAGCGAAGGGGTTGCCATGGATACGTTTGTCCATCGGCAGAGTCCGGACATTGCTAATGCGGTCAGGGAATCTAAAGAAAAAAGGGAAGGGGTGTCTGACAATCAAATGGATTGGTTTCAAGGTGCCGGGGATCAGGGCGTCATGATTGGATATGCCTGTGATGAGACGCCGCAGCTTATGCCCATGCCTGTGGTACTTGCGAACAGGAGTGTCCGGGAACTGTCTGCCTGTAGAAGAAGCAGCTATATTGAAGGGATCTGCCCGGATGGGAAAGCACAGGTGACGGTAGAGTATGAAAACGGGAAACCTGTTCGACTGGACAGCGTGGTAGTGTCCTGCCAGCATACGGAAGAAAAAGATTTGAAAAAGCTGGAGGCCGAGATTCGAAAGAAGGTGTTGCTGCCGGCACTTCGTCTCCTGCCGCCAGATGAGGAAACCAAGATTTATATCAATCCATCAGGGCGTTTTGTCTGTGGTGGACTGGATGCAGATACGGGACTGACTGGGAGAAAATTGATGGTAGACAGTTATGGCAGCATGGTTCCCCATGGCGGCGGGGCATTTTCCGGGAAGGATTGTTCAAAAGTGGACCGTTCTGGGGCATATATGGCAAGGTATATTGCAAAAAATATGGTCGCAGCCGGACTTGCCAGCAAGTGTCAGGTTTCCCTTGCCTACGCTATAGGTGTTGCCCAGCCTGTTATGGTTCAGGTGGATACGTTTGGCACAGGAAAAGTGTGTGCGGATGACTGTCTGGAAATGGCGATCCCCTTGGTGTTTGGACTGACACCAAAGCAGATCGTAGATACGCTGCGCCTTACCCGTCCTATTTTCCGGCAGACAGCAGCTTTTGGACATTTTGGAAGAAAGGAACTGCCATGGGAACGCACCGATAAGGCAGAACAGCTTCGCAATGCGGTGATCTGATGGCTTGGGTTACGGAAGAAGAGTATCAGGCAGCCAAGCAGGTGCGGGCATATGAGTATTTGCAGACATACCAACCGGGAAGGCTGAAAAAGACAAGGACAAGAAACGAATGGCAGCTTCAGGACCATGACAGTTTTAAGATCAATGAGATTACCAGTAAATGGCATTGGAAATCCAGGGATATCGGTGGAATGTCTGCCCTCCGGTTTTTGATGCAGGTAGATGGCATGGGATATACGGAAGCCGTAAAGATCTTGTGTGAGCAGACGCCTGTGTATGTTCCCAGAGCAGAACCAGCACCTAAAAAGAAGCCCTTTGCCCTGCCCATGCCCAATGACAGTTTTTACCGGGTGCGGAGATATTTGAACCAAAGGGGAATCCGGGATGAGGTACTGGATTACTGTGTGCAGCTCGGAATCCTGTATGAGAGCGCCCCTACCATAACGCTGTTTTTGTTGGCATGGATGAACAGGGACATGCAAGGTATGCGTTCCTGCGGGGAATCTATGACAACCGGGGAAAGAGCTTCCGGATGGAACAGGAAGGCAGTGAAAAGCAATACAGCTTTTGTGTTCCGCCCCTTTGGAAAAGCTGCCGGGTGGCAGTATATGAAGCCTGTATTGACGCCCTGGCTCATATGACACTGGAAGGGAATGCGGATAAATACCGCCTGTCTTTGGGCGGTGTCGCTGCACCGAAGGAAGGGACCAGGCAGAACGTCAGAAAGATGAAAGTACCGGATGCATTGGAACATTTTTTGAAGCAGCATCCGGAGGTGACGGAGATAGAGATCTGCACCGATCATGATTTTGCCGGACAATGGGCGTGTGAACAGCTAAAAGAGCATTATGAAAAAGAATATGTTGTTTTTTGCAACCTGCCCTCAATAGAGGGTGCTGATTATGGAGACCTGGCAAGGCAGGCGTGGGAAAAACAGCAGAAACAGCGAAGAGAACGTGGGAGGTGAAGCGAATGGAAGATACCATAAAAATAGAATTGTTGACACCACTGACAGGGAATTTCACATCCAGAGAACTGGAAAGGCAGTGGGAAGAGGGGGAATACGAGTACGATGTTTATGAGGGGCTGCCACTGGAAGGGGCAGACTTGTCACAGTACGAATCGGAGATCAAAGAAGCAATCGAAAAATACAATGCCATTGGAAATGAGGAAGGAAAGCCCTGCAATTTAATGGATTATTTTCATGGCAGTGCAGCCATCAAAGAGAAAGTGATCAGTGCAGTCCCTTCAGTGAAACAAAAAGATGGTGTTTTATACGGTGACAGAAAAGAAAGATGCAGATGGTCCTTATATAGTAACATATAATGGAAAAACGCAACCGGAGACGGGACAGTTAAATACAGATGTTTCGGTTAAAGTAGTGAATAACAAGGAGTATGTTCCGCCTACTGGAATCACAAATCATAGAGACCATAGTACTGGCATCGGCGTTGCCATTGCCCTTGGTGGACTTTGTGTTCTGTTCGGCTTCGGTCTGTTCCGCAGACGCAGAGGATTGAAAAAATGACAGAACAGAAAAAGAGCGCTTCACTAAAAGAGGACATCCTGTTTTTGGTGTTGAAATTATTGATTTTTCTTGTATTGATAGCGGCGCTGGTTTTCTTTGTATTTGGGATTTGCCGATGCAGCGATAACATGATGTCACCTGCATTTAAAGATGGGGATCTTGCAATTTATTACCGGTTGCAGAAAGAATTTCATCCATCTGATACGGTGATTATTGAAAAAGATGGGGAAACACAGATTCGCAGAATTATAGCAAAATCCGGAGACAGTGTGGAGATTACTGCTGACGGATTGAAAATCAACGGATATTTACAACAGGAAACAGGAATTTATACAGAAACACTACCTTATATCGAAGGGATTTCTTTTCCAATCACGTTGGAAGAAAATGAATACTTTGTATTGGGGGATAACCGTTCCGGAGCCAAAGACAGCAGGATTTACGGGGCTATAAAAAAAGAAGAAATCAAGGGAACGGTCATTACCCTGCTTCGGCACAGGGGATTTTAAACATTACTGTTTTCACGGAAGACAGAAAAGCAAATCAAAAGAAAAGAGGAAAAAAGAATGATAAGTAAAAAAAGATTAGGTGCATTATTATTAGCAGGCACTATGATTATGGGAATGAGTACCACAGCATTTGCAGCCGGAACCGGAACTCCAACAGTGGGACAGAGTGATAATATGTACGGAGCAAAAGCGTCTATTACAAAAAATCTTGAGATGGCAGAAGGACTTGACGTGCCAGATGCAACATTTCAGTTTAAGGTGGAAAAAGTAACACAAGACGCACCAGATGCAAGCATTCAGCCGATTAGATATGTTGCGAGAGAGGACAAGGGAACTGCAGGCACAGATGGAAAATATATAATTAGTAAGAAATCTGAAATTCAGTTTGGCGAATTTCCACATGCAGGAGAATTTGCATACCGTGTAACTGAGACAAAAGGACAGTTGGAGACTATAACATACTCTCAGGAGCAGTATTATTTAAGAGTACAGGTAGCTAATACACCTATGGGAAATTTGTACATAAAGACGATTACAGCAGAAAAAGACTCAGAAATTGGAGATGACTCCAAAAAAGTTGGGGAGATTGTATTTACAAATACCCATAGAAAAAATGCTTCGAGAATGAAAAGAAAACGGAAGGAAAACCTGCCGATAAGACAAAAGCGTTTGAATTTGAACTTACTTTTACAAAATCCCCGACAGAATTACAAGATGCTCCAACTTATACAGGCATAATCAAAGACAAGAAAGGAAATAATGTAGAGGGTGTGTCTCCTGTATCGGTAACAGTAGGAAAAACTACAACATTTTCTTTAAAAGACGGACAAAAATTAGTTTTTGACAGTCTTCCAGTAGGAACAAAATATGTAGTAACTGAAAAAGCTGTGGGAAAAGATGGATATACCCCTAAGATTCAAGTGTTAGATAATGGTATCAGTGGACAGTGGCATGTTGGAACAGAAGAAGGTTCATTATCATCAAAGGATCACTTTATTGGTGAAAATGGTAATAAGGTAATGTTTGTCAATACATACAATGACGTACCAATCACAGGTATTATTATGAATAATCTTCCGTTTATTCTTTTGATTGGTATTGCTGTTCTTGCGTTTGGCACACTTGCTTTTTTGAAAAAACGTAGAACTTCTAAATAATCATGTTACATGTAAAGAGGATGATTAAAGTAGCGGATAAAGTGGTAAACTTGCTGATTATATTGTGCTTTTTACCAATCCTTTGTTATGGCATTTATGTTTTGTGGGATTCGCAGCAGATTCATGAGCAGGCAGACGTTTCGCTTTATGAAACGTACCGACCTGCTGGAGATCATGATGTGTCTTTTGCAGAACTTCAAAAAAAGAATCCGGAAGTATTTGGCTGGCTGACGGTGGAAGATACCCATATCAATTATCCGCTTGTACAGGCTGAAGATAATTCAAAATATGTGAATATAGATGTGATGGGAGAATTTTCTCTGGCAGGAAGTCTTTTCCTTGATTGCCGAAATCAGAAAGATTTTTCAAATCTTAATAATATCATTTACGGACATCATATGGAAAAAGACGCCATGTTTGGAGAATTGGAATCTTACAGAGAAAAGTCTTATTTTGAGAAACATTTAAAAGGTTCGCTGTATTATGAAAATACATGGCATGACATAGAATTTTTTGCATTTCTCCATGCAGACGCATATGATACGGTACTTTACAATGTTTTACTAGAACATGAAACTATGCCCGATTATTTGAATTATATAAAAGAACATGCAGTCAATTATGTGGAACTGCCATTTGGAACAGAAGAAAAGTTTGTAACTTTATCAACCTGTACTTCTGACAGCACCAATGGCAGACATCTTCTCATTGGAAGAATTATGAAAGACAGTAAAAATAAACAGGGAGAACTCCAATATGAAAAAGAGTAAACGGATATTTGCTTTGGCAGCTCTGTTATTTAGTTTTCTAAGTTTTCCTGTAAACCAGGTTTTTGCAGCGTCAGATATGGCGGAAGTGCCATTGACGGTAAAACAAAGTTTTGTAGTAAAAAATCCTGCAAAGGAAATGGACTTTACAGGAACGTATGAGTTTTGCACCACGGATGAAGAAACACCGATGCCGGAAGGTACAAAAGATGGCATCTATTCTTTTTCATTGAACGGTGAGCAGACAGAAACAACGATTGATTTACAATATTTGCACGCAGGTGTTTACCACTATCAGTTGGATCAGACAACTGCAGAGAAGAAAGGATATCAATACGATAAAAGCTGTTATGACATTACGGTTTATGTGAAAAACGGGGAAAATGGGGAATTGATTCCTCAGGTAGTGGCAGAAAAGGGAGATGGAAAAAAGTGTGGAGATCTGGAATTTCTTAATTCCTATCAGGGAAAGAAGCCAGGAGCTTCCGCCCCGTCTGATCCGTCCAAACCTAATAAACTGGTAAAAACGGGTGATACAACACATATCATGGCGTATGTTGAGATTGCAGCAGGATCACTATTTTTGATCTTAGCGCTTGTGTATTTTAGAAAACATAAACAGAAAAAATAATAAAGTTTGATGAAAAAAAGGGATGTTCTGCCCGAATAGAAGATCAGAATATCCCTTTTTGTATATAAGGCTGACAGAAAAATGTTATAAAAAAGAGAAAAATTTTGTTGTAATGGTATTAGAGAATTGCTACAATACAAAAAATAGAATTGAAGTTGTTCGGATAAAAAGGGGCTGAAAATGATGTATGGTATTATTTTTGTTGTATTATTATTTGTGATATTTAATTCACCTAAATATATTAGAAAGAAACTTACAGAGCAAATTGCGGATGAAAGCAATAAAGCCAAAGATAATTTACAGACTTCACAATTAAATTTTTTATCAAAGATAGAATGGCTTAGGTTCTATCCATTGAAGAAAATTTTACTGGGAGCAATTTGGCTTGTTTGCCTATTTTATGCTGTAAGAGGAGTCTTTATGACTATTAACGCTCCTCGTGGTATATTTATATTCCTCACAGCTTTATTTTGGTTCATCACTATTTTTACAGCACGCAAGATATGGCGATATATTAGATTACCTTATCACTGTGCGCCTGTATTGAACCATATCAAAACAAAAGAAGAACTAAAGAAATCTCTGCAAGGAGAATGTTTTGAAAAAGTAATGTTTCAGAGTAGTTTATTACAAAAATATTTTCATGTTCTTATTAGCGAAAATTGGATAGTGATGGATGGACGCCTTTTTTCAAGAAATGAAATTAAAAAAATCTATTATTTGCATAAGGGTCCTTTTCGAAATTATGAACAAGTTAATTTTATATATTCTAATGGTGAAGAATACCAATTCCCTGGTAGCAACAAATGGCGTGAAGATGAACTTCGCCAAACAGAAGTATCAAATTTGCTACATAAAATATGCCCAGTAGTTATTGAAAATGCAGAAGATATAAATACTGCATCACAGAAAAAAGAGAAATCTGTTGTTTACTGGAATATGAATTATAAAGGTAAATTTAGAAGAACATTATGGTTTATTCCGTTAGTCGTTATTCTGTGCTTCTTGACACCTCTGTTTATGGGGAAATTTTGGTTCATATATGATATACTTCTTATCGGAATTTTGATATGGCAGCTTAGATATACATATAGGAAAATGAAAATCGAAGAAACAACAGTAAATGGGACAAAGGAAAACAGTAATAAAAAATATACCATTGCCATGAAAAATATTCATATGTACAATTATCTTCTGGCAATAAAAGATGAAACGCATGTCTACAATGCGATCATTGAAGCAGTACCGGATGAAAAAGAAAGCATGATGATTTGGCTGGATGATTTTAACTTTCCACAAGAAGAGATTGAGGACATAAAAAAAGAAATAGAACTGTACTTTAATGCGAGAAATATCAACTGCATATTTAAAACCGGTAAAAGAGTATAGAACGGAAATTGAGTTATAAACTCTGATGTCAAAGGAGAAAATGCTATGTCATACAATATGAGATATTGGTGGAACAAAGGCTTAGATAAGAAGATGCAGAATAAATTGAAAACCGGTTTATATTCTTATGAAGAAGTTGATGGGATTTTTCAGATGGTTTCCAATCTATATATAATGGTCTCATAAATTAAGACACTTTTTCGGACATTTTTAAATGAATCT
>ERZ791922.943-NODE-943-length-13631-cov-3.955731_pt1 | contig 13631 bp, 1 predicted proteins | sample MGYA00510134_ERZ791922 | MGnify/ENA primary metagenome ERZ791922 (study PRJEB30046, sample SAMN00792101) | human gut metagenome | study: EMG produced TPA metagenomics assembly of the A metagenome-wide association study of gut microbiota in type 2...
TATTTTAATAAGCAAATTTAATTAATATGATGTAGGGGGGATATAAGATACGTGTTATAAGTTGAATTTTACACTCTATTAAGCATTATACAATTGATTAAACTACTTAATAAAAAGAGATTTGAAAATATTATAATAATTATTTATATTCTCTGTTTTACCGAGTAGATCTAGTACATAGGGAAAATACAGTAACATCAAGCTCTGATTGAATTTTTATGAAATGAATACATGAAACACTAAGATGAATAGGATTCTACAAAGTAAAAGATGAATAGCTTGTACAGAGGAACATACGAGAGAAAATATTAAATATGGGAGTAAAATTTCTAATATAGAAAGGGTTTAACGATGAAACAGGGAAAAATGTTACAAAAATTTTTACATTGTTGTTATGTCTTATTTTGTTATTTTCTAGTACAGGACAGGTTTACGCAGAAAACCATAAAGATAAGGGAGAGAAAAAACCATATAAACAATTTTTGGTAAAATATAAGGATGGTATCCAAGATTTAGATAGTAAGATGAATACGAAAAAGTCCAAAAATAAGATGAAGGACTTTAAGAAAATAAAAAATAAGAACACATATGTTGTAAGTATCGATAAGAATCAAGTAAACGACTTAAAAAACGATTCCGAAATCGAATTAGTTGAAGAAGATTTTATGATAACAACCTTAGAGGGTGAGGGTAATTTAAGTGAGACTACTCAACCAGAAGAAGACGATAATGCATCAGATGAGGACATAAACGAGCACATACATGAGGAGTCACTTGATAGTGATAATTATCACACGGAAGAACATCTAGATAATGCTGTAGAGGAAGAAGTTCTTAGTACAGGAACAGAATCGTTATATTCTAATATGGGTGATGAAATAACGTGGAATATTAACAGAATAGGTGCATCGGAATTGTTTCAACAAGGAATTTCAGGGAATGGTGTAAATGTTGCAGTATTTGACACAGGAATAGATTTAGATAGTGATGAACTAAATGTTGTAGGTGGGGTATCATTTGTAGATGGGATTACGAGCTACGATGATGATAATGGTCATGGAACAGAGATGGCCACCATTATTTCAGCTTCAAATAATGGTAGAGGATTCGTTGGAGTTGCTCCTGATATAAATTTGTATTCTGTGAAAATTCTAGATTCTACGGGTCAAGGAAGGTACAGCAACATAATTAACGGAATTGATTGGGCAATTGAGAATAGAATCAATATAATTGTTCTAAGTCTTGGAGGAAATGGATATTCAAAAATACTTGAAGAAGCGGTGAAAAAGGCTTCTCAAAACAACATTTTATTAATAGCTGCTGCTGGTAATAGTGGCAATCGAACCAATGTATATCCTGCAGCATTTCATGATGTTGTTTGCGTCAGTTCGACAGATAGTAACAATATGATATCTGTTTACTCATGTATTGGAAATAATATCAACATCGCTGCTCCAGGGGAAAACATTCAAACAGTAGACACTTCTGGAAATATAACAATAGTAAGTGGAACATCTGTAGCTACTCAACATGTAGCTGGTGTAGCAGCACTTTTATGGAGTTGTGATAGAAATTTAACAAATGCACAAATAAAATTCCTCCTATATGAAGGAGCAATAGAGACAGGGAACCATGAACAATATGGGCATGGCATCTTAAATGCAAAGAATTCATATAAAAGATTACAGGAAGATAATTATGAATATACAATATTTTATGAAGATGGAACGAAGGAAACAATTAAAGCAGATATTGATGTTGGAGGAGAGGGAGTAGTTAGTGCGTTAACCTCATGTCCATGCACAACTTGTTATCAGGGAAGCTCCTATTATAATTATTCAGAACACAGTAGTGGAGGGCATCGAAGAGTTTATTATTGTGGAAGCTCAGCTTGTCGAACAAAATGCGGGACAGCATGTAATTATGCTACTAGTACATATGACAAACTGAGTGGGTGCTCAATCTGTTATCCACCACATGTGCATACCTGGAGTGCTTGGGCAACTACACCTGGTACATGTACACAAGTTGAAATATCTACAAGAAAATGTTCCGGATGTGGACAGACTGAGACAAAGAGTGGAACAATTAACACTAGCAATCACGCGTGGGGAGCTTGGAGTGAATCAAAAGCTGGTACCTGTAAAGTAAAAGCTACATTAAAGAGAACCTGCTCGAGGTGTTCTACTTCGGAGACGACAGATGGTGAGTACAGTAGCCATACTTGGAGTTCATGGGCACAATCTAAAGCAGGAACATGCAAAACGAAAGCCGTACTAAGTAGAAAATGCTCTGTATGTTCTAGCATAGAAACGAAAGATGGTGATTATGGAAATCATCCATGGGGGGCGTGGCAAACATATCAAGTTGGAACTTGCACAAAAAAATCAACATTTGTCCGGACATGCTCACTATGTCAAACATCAGAATATCAATATGAAACAACAAACCCATCCAATCATAATCTTTCCTCTAGTTATTCCTGCGTACATAGGGGAAGTTATGATGATCATGTGTATACCTGTATAGATTGTGGCACGAGTGTTATTAAGGATTCTCATTCTTGTACTTGTCACATTTGTTACTATTCAACAAAAACCTATAGAAGTCATACTTCTACAGGGCATGACGTGTATTTAAGATGTTCCTGTGGTTCAGAATCATATCAAGGCTATAAAGAAGCTAATCCAAATTGTCAATCGTGTACTACACCACCCTATGTTAGTATTTCAAACATTAATTCAAGTTTAGTATTATCGGAAACACAGACTGATTTTAAAGTAATCATTAATATTATGGATAATAATGGTGAGGCACTTACCTGTGAGTATTTCTTAGATAATGCTTCCGTTGCTCAAGGAAGTGAGAAAGTTACAGATACGAAAAGTACGAAGCAAGTACAATTTACGACTGGCATTAATGCTACAAATCTAGCAGAAGGGCAGCATACCATTACGGTGAAGGTTAAGAATAGTATCTCACCTGTTGCTGTTCAATCAGCAGTATTTTATATTGATAAGTCTTCACCTGTGATATCTAATGTTACTGCAATATCTTCCACCAATGGAATTACACTTACAGTGGCTGCAAATGATACAATATCAGGTCTTCATTCCAGTGCATACCGCTATACATTAGGTGCTCAAGTAAGTGACTGGATTACAACATCTGAAATTATGTATTCCTCTTTACTACCAAATCAATCCTATTCGTATAGTATCGAGGTGAAAGACAAGCTAAATCATATCAATAAATATAATGGTACTATTACGACATTAACGCAGGTACCATCTATAACATTAAACACAAGTACTTCAAATGCAATCAATATTCAGGTCAGGGATGAGAATCCTATCGATACCTTATACTGTATTCGTGTTGGGGAGTATTACGCAAATGTATCGGGAGGCCTTCAATCATCGATAAGTTATTTTACATTGCCAACGAAGCAAATTATGATATCAGGACTTATGCCAGATACGACATATCAAGTTTCAGTTCAGTCAAAGAACAAGAGCGGAGTGACCTCTAATTTTAGTAGTGTAGTAGCTATAGCTACTTTACCCGAAAGTTTGCCTGCGCCAAACAATATAAAAGCAAGTGCAGATTCTCAAACCCAGATAACTCTTACATGGGATGTTTCTATGCGGGCAACTAGCTATGAAGTAGAAGTGAATGGAAGTACAAATTATGTCACAATAACGGATAATCGCTATATACATAAGAATTTGACCAAGGAAAATACCTATTCTTATAGAATACGTGCAAATATTGGGGAAGTAAAAGGAATTTGGAGTAAGGTTGTAATGCAAAGTACACTGCCAAACCCTCCAGGGTTAGTTGATTACGATACTATTTATAACTATTATGATTCAAAGGGGCAGCTATATTTTGCATGGGATAGTATGGAGCAAATTGAGGGTTATCAAGTAGAGTGGAATGGCACGATACTTGATATGGTTACAACAAACTCAATTCTTTGTCCAAGTCAAGAACTTAATGAGCAAAGCATTGTAAGAATACGTGCGAAAAATAGAGGTGGATATGGTGATTGGACAAAGCCTTATGTCACCTTTTCAAGAGTGCGAGTTCCGAGTGGTTTAGAAATAACATTTTGTGAAGTAGATTTCGTAACAGTGTGTTGGAATTTAGGTGCAAATCCAAATAATACACGTCATCAAATCGGTATATTTGATACACAAGGTAAGTTAATAAAGATGGTCAGCACAGAAAATGAAACTAATGGTACGGTAAGTGGTTTATCTGCTGATACGAACTATATTGTTAAGGTCAGAGCGCTTAATAATATAGAGGAATCAACTGAATGGACCGAAGGTATTGCATTTAAAACGAATCAAGCTAGGCCTAAAGTTCCAAGTCAATTAAAAGCAACGACACAAGGACAGTCTATTATTCTATATTGGGATTCAGTAGAAAATGCTACTAATTATCATATTACCAGAGATGGAAAGATGATAGCGAGTGGATTAAAGACCTGTAATTATGAAGACAGGAACCTGCTTCCTGAGCAGAATTATACCTACCGTGTCTATGCTGCAAATGATGAGGGTTTTGGAGTATATAGTAATACCTTGGTTAAAAAGACGCTAGGCTTTGTACCATTAATACCAAATGGTATCTGCTATGATATCAAAGAAACGTCCATAACGATATCATGGAACAATCTAGAGAATATAACAGGATATGAAATTGAGATTGATGGCCAAATAATTAACGTCGGGGCTGAACTAAATCATCATCATAACGGAGTAGAGCCAGGGTCCTTTCATACCTACCGATTAAGAGCGCGAAACATGAATGGAAGAAGCATGTGGAGTGATATACAAACGATAAAATCTACTCCGTTACTACCAACCGTACCACAGAATGTTGTAGCTGTCGCATCAGGGGCGGCAATCGAGGTACATTGGAATGCAGTAAAAGATGCTAAGTCTTATGAGATTGAAAGAAATGGTGAAATTGTACCAGTTAATCAATTAACATATCAGGAGCTAGCACCTTCGAATGGAGAATCTTATGTGTATCGAGTTAGAGCGGTTAATGAAACAGGAGTGAGTGATTGGTCGAGGTCGGAAACAGTTCTTTATGAGAATAGCAAAGCAATCGATTTAGATATACAGGTAGAGGTGTCAAAAACACAAATTATATTGACTATAAATAACAAGGTTAGTATAACAAGGGTTGAAATTATTGACTTAGAAACGAGAGAGGTAAGAGAAATAACACATGACGATAGTATTACTTTTAGTAATCTATCATCCGGACATCGATATCATTATCAATTGCGTGCATATGGAGAAAATAATGATTTGATAGGTAGCCAAGCGATTTCTGTAACAACATTAACAGAAGCACCAAACCTAAAGAATCAAAGTAATGGTCTGTATCATTTATTGGAATGGTCATTTATAAATGGCGCAACAGAATATGAATTACAGTGTAATGGACAAATAATATACCGAGGAACTGAGTTACGATATCTTGCTGAAGAGTTTCAAGGCGACGAAGAACGGGTATATCAAGTTCGTTCCATTAACACGAGCGGTTATAGTGATTGGAGTAATCAATGTGTTATAAAAGAGGAAAGAAGACAAACAATTCATGCAAATGATATAAGAATAGTACGTATAAGTAATTCACAAGTGGTTGTATCTTGGGAGCCTATTATAAAAGCAAAAGGATATCGAATTCTAGATGAATATGATAAAGAATATAATGTGGAATCACCGGAGGTAATATTAGATATATCTCTGCATACACAATTGTCTTTAAAAATTGCTTGTTTATATGAAAATAATCAAATAGGAGAATATTCAGAAATCGTAACAATCAGTGTACCTGGTATGATACCAAAAGTTCCTGTAATTAAGCAAACTGAATTAACAACAAATTCAATTATAATTTCATGGGATTTGCAGGAAGATGCAACTGGATATGAAATCAGTATAGGAAACGATATTGTAAATATTTCGAATGAGTCTCAGGCACGTGACCGTTATCAACTAATTGCTAGTTACAGTGCAAAACCATACGACTTATTCAACAGCTCTCCCAAAATCCGGTTTGATGGAAACGGAAAGGCTGAGCTTACTTGGGATCTTAATTTGTTACGTTCAGATCTAAATAGCCAATACGGTGGTTTTGGTTTACAGATTTTTAATTTTAGCATTGGAGGAACAGGTAAAGATACTCTGAATTTTATAGTGCAAAAAGCAGAAGTTCAAACGAAGGATTTAAAGAAAATAGAGATCAGTGAATTGTTAGGTGAATATTCACTTTCGATGCAAGACGGAGTGATACGATTAAATCCAAACATTGATTACAAACGATTCAGTACTACAGGTGACTTATCTGGGGGGACATTATCGGTAACCGTACAGATTATAGAATATCTAACGCCAGAGAATTCGAAAAGTGAGGGGTTATATTATGAAACCTTATGGAATAATGAAGCTATTACCGAAGCTTTTGTTGATAAGCTAAAGTCACAATATACCTATACTGGAATATTGCCTAATACGGAATATGTTATTAAGGTACGGGCTATCAATGAAAGTGGAGCAAGTGCCTGGAGTGAACCCGTTAAAGTAACAACATCAAATGACTTAACGCTATCACCTCTAGGTTTCTATTGTAACATTGATGATCGTGGCGAAATGAACTTACATTGGAATTCTATAGAGGAAGCGATAGGTTATGAAGTTAAGGTGAATAATGAAACCATCCTCACGACGGATAAAAATTATTTACCATTTGCAGATGCCTTAAAAGGAAGAAAATATACTTTCTCTGTAAGAGCATGTTATGAAAACGGGACAAGCAATTGGAGTCCAACCATAGAGTATACCGTTAATATTGGTGCACCACAAAATATAGCAATCGAAAAAATGGAAGAAGGTTACCAGGTATCATTCTCACCAATCAATGGAATAACATCCTATGAGATAGAGGTTGATGGGATTATACTTTCCTCAACCGAAGCAAGGATTATTCTACCATTATCGGATTATCTATGTCATAAAATTCGTGTTCGTGGGAAATACGATAGAATGGAAGGTACATGGTCAAATTATATTGATTACCTGACTAATACAACAACCACATTACAGGTGAGCCAAGACGAACAATTTAGTTTAGCTATGTTTTCAGAAAATATAATTAACCATTCACAATATCGTATGGAGTTGTCTTATTCGATAGAGGATTTGGAGTTAGTAGATTTATCGGAATATACAGAAGAACAAGAAACATATACATCATTCATTAGTCAATCAATAAATGGTACGGAAGGGTTAAAGTTACAGGCTGTTGTCAAACGGGAAGGCAATAGAGAGACAGTTATCATAGTGGCTGATATTCCGATGTTTTATGATTATTTTTATTCGGGAATCATTAACTGTATACGATTTAAGGCTCTAAATACAAAGCTAGTAGACATTGAATGCAAGATAACCTATATTAATCCAGGGGAGTAAAGGGGAATTTTATGAAAAAACTCAATAAGTTGATTACCGGTTTACTGATTATTTCACTTATTTTTTCTTCCATTAATATTACACCAGAAACAATAGCCTATGCAAAGAAGAATGAAAAGGATAAAGAGGATAAAGAAGGTTATAAAGAAAAAGCGAATCGAAGTAAGCCAACAGATATTATAATTAAGTATAAAGAGGAATCAGGTTATGCCAATACCTGTAACAAGGTAAAATCGAAATTAAAGTTAAAAGAAGTCAAACAAAAAAAGCATTTTAGTAAACAAAAGATTTCAATTATTGAAGTTGGTGAAGTATCTCAAATTCCGGAGGTTATTTCGGAACTAGAGAAGGATCCAAATGTTTTATATGCGCAGCCAAACTACCCATTAACGATTGCATCAGTACCTGCTGATGAACGATTTATGGAACAGTGGGCTATTCAAAATACAGGGAAGGAGATAGAAGGAAAGCAAAGCCGTCAGGGAGTCGATATGAATGTGTTACCTGCTTATGAGATAGCCAAAGGTGATACAGATATTGTCATAGGTGTTTTAGATACAGGGATAGATATCAATCATAGCGACTTAGCAAAAAATATCTATGTCAATAAAAAAGAAATCCCTGGAAATGGGATTGATGACGATGGGAATGGTTATGTAGACGATGTGAATGGATGGGATTTTAATCATAGTGATAATAGTGTTTTTGATTCCTCCGAAAGTGACCTTCACGGTACTTATGTAGCTGGTGTTATTGCTGCAATTGAGGACGATAAGGGGATTATTGGAGTAGCTCCGAATGTAACAATTTTGCCATTAAAGTTTATAGACGGTTTTACTGGATATACCTGTGATGCTATTGCAGCTATTGAATATGCAAAGAACATGGGAGTTAAGGTTATTAATTGTAGCTTCGGAGGAACAGACAATAACCCTGCGCTGAAAGATGCAATGGAAGATAGCGGAATATTGTTTGTATGCGCAGCTGGGAATCGAGGAGGAGATTCTACTGATTATCCTGTTTATCCTGCAAGCTATGATATACCCAATGTAATATCAGTTGCAGCAATAGATACCATGGGCATTCTAGCATCATTTTCAAACAGAGGAAAGCAAATAGATGTAGCGGCACCTGGTGTTCATATTCTGAGTACGATTCCTGAGAACGGATATGACTATTATTCAGGTACCTCAGTAGCAAGCGCCAATGTGAGTGGTGTGATTGGTTTAATGCTAAGTAAGGATAAGTCCCTAAGTAACAATCAGATCAAGGAGAATCTATTAAGCACTGTAACAAAATGTGATGCTCTTATCGGGGTGATAGGTTCGGAAGGACGTGTGGATGCTTATGGTGCATTAACGAATCAGTTAAGAGAACCAGATCCCTATCAGGGAGAAGGGGCTTTAGATGATGATTTGATTCATCAAGGAGAAGGAGAAGGCGATGCATGGTACACCATGGATCAGTTGTCAAGAATCAAAGAAAGACTTCATTATGGAGAAAGTGGTGTGAATCCAGCCTCCGGTAACTTTTCGGTTACTTGTACGGATATGTCAGTACCAAGTATCGGTTTCCAAGTTAATTTTAGTAGAACCTATAATTCAAAAAATGAAAAATCTACATTACTTGGACGTGGCTGGTCGTTTGGCTTCGAAGGAAAATCGACTGGTCAGGACTTGGTAGAAATCACTTTGCCTGATGGAAGTGCTCATCGTTTTAGAAAGAATGGCTTAGAATATAAATCAGAGGACACAAGAGCAATTTACATAAGAAACGCTGATGGCAGTGGAATTCTGACAACGTTAGATCAATATACATATGGATTTGATGTATCTGGGCGAATGGTATCTATGAAGGATAAATGTGGAAATAAGCTTCAGATTACCTATAATAATAATCAGATAACATCGATTTGGGATAGTGTAGGTCGGAACTATAACATTGGATACAATTCTCTAGGGTTAATTGAAAACATAACTGATATGGAGGGGCGAAAAGTACGATATGAGTATGAAGATGCTCTATTGATGAGAGTAATTGATCCAGAAGGAAATGTGACAAAATACGGTTATAACAGTAAGAAATTCCTAACAAATATGTTTGATTCCAGTGGTGAGTTAATTCAAACGTTATCTTACGATTACACAATTGGAGATTCTCAAGATAAAGTTATCTCATCCTCGGATGCGTTAGGAGATGCATGGAACTATCAATATGATATGATAAATCGGAAAACGACCATAACCAATAGCCAAAACAGGAAGTGGACGTACTGGTTTGATACTTCTATGTATACGATTAAGATTCAGAATCCACTCGGGCTATCTACTACGACATATTATACTTATGAGAATGGAAGAAATGTTTATGGGGATGTGTATGCTACAACCGATATCAATGGTGGGATCACGAAATATGAATACGACGCAAGAGGCAATGTAACAAAGGTGATACAACCGGATGGAAGTACCAAACAATATGAATACGATGAAAAGAATAACATAACCAAGGAAATCAATGAGGTGGGTGCTGTCACTTGGTATGAATACGACAGCAATAAGGTAAATCTATTAAAAAAGGTAGAAGCTTTAGGATTCAATCTGAATTATCAGCCTGATACCTCAGAGATAAAAGATTTTGCGATTACAATCTTCGATTATTACTCGAAGGAAGAAGCAAATAAACTATTTTCCTGTAACGTATCAGGATTACTAAAATCTACCACTGACCCTAGTGGTATCTTGACAAAATGTGAGTACAATAAATATGGTGATATTTCAGCTACCATTGATGGCAATGGTAATCGTAATAAAAACACATACAATACCATTGGCTGGATACTGTCCCAAACCACACCGAGGGGAGAAGTAACCAAGTATCAGTATAATAACAATGGGATGCTAGTTAAGACAATACAACCGGATGGCGGTGAAATACGAAGTGTATATAATACCGCAGGCAAACTGATTAAGCAATTCGAACCTAACCAAGTAGGCGAAGTACCATCAGTAGAGTATAGCTATTATAGCAATGGATTGCTGAAGGAAAATAAGGATGCATTAGGTAATATAACCTCCTATACCTACGATATTTATGGTAATCTGGAAAAGGAAACCAGACCGAATGGCAGCAGTTACCGTTATGAATATGATGCTCTGGACCGTTTGACGGCAACTTACTTTAAGGATAGTGAAGCATCGTTTGAGATATTACTTTTAACAAAGAGATATAGTGAGTTGTCGCAAGGAAAAAGTCAGCTGACAGAGACCGTATATCTGAATGAGTATGAAGGTGCGGAGACTACTTCAATATATGATTATGATAGAAAAGTCTTATCGATAATGTATCCGGATAGAACTAAAGTACAAAATTCCTATAGGGAAGACGGAGTACTTTTAGAAACGATTGCTCAAAACGGAGCGATATCACGATATCACTATGATGTTCGAGGGAATAGAATTCAGAGTTATCAACCGGTGGAAGTAAAAAATGGTACAATTCACTACGCTTATGAAGGTTACGTTTATGATAAGTCCGGAAAACTAACCACTCATCAAAAAGGGAAGAGTCTGGTTATCTATGACCAGATTCCTGAGGAGGTAGTTACGACATCCACTATTTATTCAGATATAACGGGATTAGAGGTAACTAAAACTGATTCGGAAGGTAGACGTGAAGATATTTTTTATGATTGTAATGGGAATATCTCAAAAAGGTTACAACTTGTGGAAGGAAATCGAACAAAGGAAACACGGTATGAGTATAATACGAAAGGGAAACCAAGCCGTATAGTGGAATTAATCGAAGCGAATTCCTTCGCAGAAAATTCATTGGAAAATAAAGAAAAGGTTGAGATTTCCAGTACCTATCAATATGACTTAAACGACAATCTTATCTCTTATCAGGATGCAAATAACAATGTCATTACCTATGAATATGATGCGTTAAATAGGAAGATAAGAGAAAGTAAACAGGTTACGAAAGAGAATAAGAAAGATGTCATAATTCAAATCGATACAACTTATTATTGGAATGGGAATATACGAACGGAAACAAGACCGTATGAAAAAGGTGCAAAGCCAAACGCTACAACCTCTTATGAATACGATAAGGCCGGAAACAAAGTAAAGACCATTGACGCTTTGGGCAATATCACCGCTTATGAATATGACCGGGTAGGAAGACTGATTCGGGAAGTACAACCAAAGAACTATCAAGCGGATAAACCTTTGAAAGAGATGGAGCATACGGAGTATATTTATGATATGTGTAATCGTCTCAAAGCAAAGGTCTTATACTACAATAATTTTCTTCGAGGAAAAGATGGAACTTGGACTACACAACCGGTTTGTGTTGTGTCAGAAGCATATCAGTATGATGCACTTGGTAATGTGAAGAAAAAACTGAATGCAGGGGGAATATTATCTGTTACCGGAGGATTAGAGGAGCAGATAGCTACAGGCTACGGAACCGAAAGCAGTTATTATCTGAATGGAAGCCTTGCTTCCTACTTAGACTGTGAATCCAAAGATGCCGGATACCAGTATACCGTTCGCTACCAGTACAATGGACTAGGGCAGATGGTACAGCAAATGTTTGCAGACGGAACAAAACTATCCTATGACTATGATGGCGTCGGAAATGTGCTTACCACTTATGTTAATGGAACAAGAAAGAGCAGTGCGATTTATAATAAGCTCTCTCAGTTAACACAAAGTACAGATGCCAATGGAAACAAAACCGTCTTTGAATGGAACCTGCTGGGAAAGCAGTCCCGTGTGTACTTTCCATCAGATAAGAGTATCAATGAGCTAAGTATTATATATCAATATGATAAGCTAGGAAACCTAACCAAAACAGTGGACTTTATTACCGGGTTAATTACGGTTATGGCATATAATCAAAGAGGACAAATGCTGTCTGAGACAAGGCAGAATATGGATGCAAGTAGGAAAATTAGCGTTCAGAAAGAGTATGATATCTATGGAAATGTTGCCTCGGAAACGGATGCTAATAGAACATTGACAACCTATACTTACGACGTGCTGAATCAGTTGATTGCGATGAAGAATATCGGACAGATCAATAAGTTGACTTCCTATACCTATGATGCAAACGGTAATAAAATTTCAGAGACAGACTGGCTTGGAAATAAGACAACATTTCGCTATGACGGTATGAATCGCCTGATCGAGTCGAAAGATTCATTAGGTAACATAATGAGCCAGTTGGAATACAATACAGATCATGCACAATCAACTTCTTATGACAGTTACGGAAACTGTACCTCCTATGAATATGATAAAAACCTTCGCTTAGTCAAGACCGTAGATTCATATCTATATGAGGTTACTAACGGTTATGATGTGAGAGGAAATTTAATTTCAAAAACTGATCAGAACAAAAATGTTACAAATTACCGTTATAATAGTGAGCAAGCTCTAACTCAGGTTGTGAATGCTTTGAACGAGCAGACTTCCTATACCTATGATGCAAACGGCAATATGATTACTATGACCGATGGTAGAGGATTTACGACAACATATCGATATAATGCGAGAAATCTTTTGATTGAAAAGATTGATGCTGGAAAAGAAAAGAACTCAGAGCTTTATACCTATTATGCAGACGGGAATATTGCCACAAAAACTGATCGCAATCAAAAAGAAACCAAGTATCGTTATGATTGCTTTGGGCGATTAGTTTATGAATCGATAGGAAATCAGTATAAAGAATACACCTATGATAAGCTGGGAAATATTCTGACAGCGAAGGATAATACAAGCGATATTACAAGGGTATATGACTCTATGGGAAGAGTAACGAATAAAACAGTGACAAGTATGGAAACCACGACAGGAATCACCACTGAAACCACCACTGAAACCACCACTGAAACCACCACCTATCGGTATGATATTACCACAGGGGTACCTTCTGGAATGGTATTGGAAGAAGCAATAGACCCAAAAGGAAATTCTACCCTAAAGATCTATGATCAGGTCGGAAGGTTGTATCAGGTCTATGCAAATAAGACGGTAGAACAACTGAGTACTTCCTCCGGCAGCGAAGCGGTAACCTATCAGTATTATCCAAATGGATCAAGAAAGAGTGTTACCTATCCAAACGGAGCCA